>OHAN01000577.1_pt1 | contig 36114 bp, 55 predicted proteins | sample 1577121 | NCBI WGS metagenome assembly OHAN01 (sample SAMEA3541554, study PRJEB24748) | human gut metagenome | biome: human gut; feature: human-associated habitat; material: faeces | place: China | collected 2012 | reverse complement strand
TTCTTACTTCTTTTGCTTCGTCTTCATTCTGGAATCTTCCTTCATTCTCATAAGAGTGATGTCTTGTGAGTAGATAATTTCTATTATTGTATGAATTAAACACATTCAGTACAGTCTTATTAAAATCTTCTCCTAACACTTTATCGCTGTTATATACAGCACATAAGATCAATGGGGAATCAACTACCATAACTTGCACTTTATTCTTAACTCTACCCATCTTGAATGATTGTTTACCAAATAAATATTCTTGATGTTTAAATACCTCATCATTATTTTCATATACCTTATCCTTGGCAAACTCTGAAACATATTCTGCATTGATACCATTTCTTTTTAATTGTGCCGTGATGTCCATAGCGCATGTACTTTTACCTGCTGATGGTTCTCCAAATAAATTTATTACGATTGTTTCCATATAATATCTACCTTTCTTTATATTGACTATGTATGTATAAGATGTTAAAATATTAATTAAATCTAAAATACTAGGAGGGTATAAAATGTCTTTAATTGATTATGATGAACTTGTTTGTAGAAGTTGCGGTCATATTGGGTTATTACCAGATGGCGATTTTGATGTAGTGTGTCCAGAATGTGACGATGAGTATTCTTTGATTGATGAATATCATAGAGATGATGAAGAAGATGAAGACGACTTATAATTTATCTTCTTCATTTTAATATATTTTAAAATCCGTCTTTCCTTGGCTTTTTGAGTCTCCAAAACGCCCTATTTATGGGCATTCCAAGACCTCAATTTTCTCAAATATGAAAATACTGTTCATTGTTTCAATGAATACTGCACTTGCTGTACTGATTATTGATACAACGCTACTTGTTCGCAAACACATATTGCTATAATCTGAACCATCAGCATTTTTAAGATAATTTATAATCATTGGTTTTCCAAGTTTAACATTATCCAAATCTAGCTCTACAGTTCTTCCAATTCTCATCGGATATCTGCCATCGGTTCTGTCTTGACCTCTTTCACCCTTTGTTCCTGAATGAGTTATTTTTGTTATTTTATATTCCATGTAATTCCTCCCACTGCATTATTCTCTTAAAATACTAACTTTGGATGAGCTGTATCATATAAACACTGCTGTAAGTGAGTCTGTTTCTTACTTACACCCTCTTTGCTGATAGCCATTCTCAAAGCACCAGTTTGAGCAACCAAATCGCATTTTTTCTTTGCTCTTGTAATTCCTGTATATAATAATTCTCTTGTTAAAAGGGAATATGATGAAAAATCAATGCCGAAAATAACATGATCGAACTGAGAACCTTGAGACTTGTGAACTGTAATTGCATAACCAAGTTCAATACTATTAACTTGTGTTCCTTCTACATATACCTCTCCAATACCCATAAATGAAATAAGCACTGCTTTATCTTCTGGAAATACCTTTTTAATAATACCAAGATTACCATTAAAGATAGGTGGATTGGTTTTGTATGTATTCTGTGTATTGATAACTTTGTCTCCTTCTCGAAGAATTGTTACTTTACCCTGTGATACAACCTCAATCTGTTTTTTATTGCCGTCTTCTGGATTATATAAATCCTGAATCGTATTATTGATGTTATAAGTGCAAGCATCACCTTGTTTCTTAACAGGAACAAGTATCTGAGTTTCCATAACATTGAAGTTCTCTGTGTTCATTGCTTCTGAAAATCTCTGCATTATTTTATAGAAAGTATTACTCTTATCTGAATAACAATCTAATGATAAATCCTGCAATTCTCCTCTTGTCTCTGTACCAACCCAGTCTTTTTCTACAATCTGTATTCCTTTACGAATACGTCTTGCTTCTGTAACAATGGCTGATGCTGCTGCTTGTCTATGTACTTGACTAAGATATACCGTAGGAATCTCAGGAGAATTGATCATATCAAACGCAATGTTGCCACACCCAATTGACTCTAACTGTCCCATATCTCCAAGACAGATAAGCTTTGCACCTGAAGGAATTGCTCTTAAAAGATAATAGAAAAGATAAGCATCAACCATTGAAATCTCATCTACGATTACAATGTCAACATCCAACGGGTTTTCATCATGATATGTAAAACCATTCTTCCCCCCATCATCAGTACAAGGATATTTAAGCAATCTATGAATTGTATATCCTTCTTCTCCTGTGATTTCAGCCATTCGAGAACTTGCACGACCAGATAAAGCACATTGTACATATACATAATCTTTCAATGCTTCAAGGAAAGCAGACACGGATGAACTCTTACCTGTTCCAGCTTCACCATGAATAACAACTACATTGTTTTCAAGTGCTTCTTTTACACCCATTCGCTGTTCTTCTGTAAACTGCCAACCATTCTTATGCTCGACATGCTTGATTGTATCTTCCCAATTGCCATATGTAATCTCTGATTTTGCATCTCTTAATCGGATTAATTCTTTGGCAATTTTATCTTCAATATTGTAGAATTTTCTAAGACCAATCTGTGTCTTATCTTCATTCCACCACAGCTCATCACCCATATCATGAATTGCTTCTGTAATATTCATATCAGGAACATCTTCGCCAAGTTCATCAATAATTGCACCCATTAACTCGTCAGGTGTGATCCATGAACAACCATTCTGACCAGAATCTTCAAGGTATTTGCAGATAAAGGCACTAATACGTTGAGAACAAAATTCTTCCATTCCACTATCAAGTGCTATTTTATCTGCCGTTTTCCAACCGATTCCTTTTACTTCGTTACATAAGATATATGGATTATTTTTAACCTTTTCAACAACTAAATCAGGTGAATTATATCGTTCCATTAATCTATTCACCATATTGTTCGTAAGGTTATACTGTTCCAACTCTGAGAAGATTTTTGCTAAATGGATATTCCGATTAAATCTTTCAATCCATCGTGCAGCTGTGTCTAGTCCACAACCTCTGACCTTTACTAAATCTTCTGCCTTGTTATTCTTCAAAGAATCAAATGGATCATCCAATGCGTCATACATATTTTCAATCTGAAGTGGAGTGAATAAAGTGGACAAGAATTTCTTCTGTCCAACTTTGTCATTCTCATTAAAGGTAATGGCACTATAGATTGATATGATATTGTATTGTCCTCCCCATTTAGGATCTTCTACATAATCTGCCACTAATACATATGGATTACCTTCAACCAACTGTGGCATTGTACCTTTGATTATGATTTGATTGAATCTATCGGTCTTAGGTTTACCCTCTTTGACCTTATCTACTGAGACAACAGCAATTCCAAATTCGTTTTTATAAAATCGTATTGTCTCTACACTACATATAATTTTTATTCTATTTTCTGATGCCATTAATCCTCACTTTCCTTTTAATCAACTTTTGTTCTTTCAGATTGAAGTAACAATGTACCATCTAAATGTATCTCTTGAACTTTATTTACCGTGTGCTGGTAAATTGTGTCTTTGTAAATCATTGGTCTGAAACTATCATCCCTTCTGATTCCTGCCACAACAATCTTTGAACCTCTACTTAACCAACTTCTTTCAAGTACAGTCTTCTTATCACTATTCGGATCAAGCTTTGCTGAAATTTGTTTATTATAAAATGCATAGTGACCTTTATTAAACTTCACATGTACCGCACCATACTTTGTAAGAAGTGTAACCATACAATGCAAATTATCAGCATTGATAACTGTTCCTGCTATTCTTGAAATCTTAAATTTAGGCATTTTCTTTGGTGAACCATCAATATAGCGAGTGTAATAATCGTAAGGTTCTGGTTCTTCTGGTAAATCGAAGAAATTAACTATGCCATATAGTTCTTCATTAATATTCTCCAATTCATGCTCACCATCATAGAAACTTAATGCTTGCATAGACCAAGAAGGTAATGTACCATCAGCATATTGATTCCAAACAGTTTTAAATAAAGCTTCATTATAGAGATTCAATGTATCAGTATTGTCAAACCAATCCTTTAATGGCTGAATGTATTTATCAACCTCTTTAGTAAATAATTTTTCTGATACGATATAATATTCTCCTTTTATTTTAACTACTGAGTCTTCTGTGAAATGTTCCTTGAAAAAAGGCTGAGAATTGTTGTCGAGAATATAATAACCATCATGATATCCTCTTTTTGGTACTTTCTTTCCTTCATCTATATGCTTTTCATACAATCCTTCATCATCTAAAACATATTTTTTGAAATTAACCATACGTTTTGCCAAATCTAATGATTCAGGAATAATATCCAATTCTGTCATTTTTGTGAACTGTTGCATTGTAATTTTGTCACTTGGAGTAAAAGCATAGTTTTTTAAATACCAACGCATTGTTTCTTTTCTATCTGATGAGTGTAATTCTGTAAAGCAACCAGCTTTAATTAATTGAACCATTTTTGACTTGGTAATAAGCTTTGTATCGAGCATTTTACGAGCAAAATCCTCCATAGAATTAAATGGTCTGTTCTGAATAATTGCTTGTACAATATCATCGCCTATACCATTGATACCCTTTAATCCAAAAATGATACGATTGTTCTCAACATCTGCTTTAAAACCAAAGTCTGCTGAGTTGATAAGTGGAAGTTCTACTTTAACATTCTCTTTTTGAACAGCCGCTATTGCTATTGCCATCTTTCCATAATTGGTAGAATCACCTGCATTTTCATCTACTGCACCAGAATCTACAATTAAATTGGCTGTCTGCCAGTAAATCGGGCTGTATTTATAACACAAATTCAGCTCTTGAAGACCTATAATTGAGTAGGCTAGTGTATGACTTTTATTGAATCCATACCCTCGCTGAGTGCAAATAAGCACATTCCACACATAGTTCGTTAAATTCTTTGATAAATTCTTCTCTTTCGCATTAGCAAAGAACTCTTCTTGTAATTGCAAGAACTCTTTTGGTTTCTTCTTTGCAACCGCTTTTCTTAACCTATCACCCCAAGCTAGTGAGAAACCACCAATCTTCGGATGCATTGTTAAAAGTACCAAATACTCCTGGGCTTCACAGATACCAAATGATACTCCAATAATATCTTTCAGAATATCTTGTTCTTCTTGTGTCAGACCATATTCAGTCATTTCATCATACCAATACTGGATATTTTCTCTAAAACGAGCATATTTCTGTAATGGTGTTTCAGCACCTTTTTCCTGTGCCATAAGTCGCAATACTGAGTTAATGGTTGCTAATTCATCAACAGAAGCAGGTTTTGCTAATGCAACCGCCTGTACACCACTCTCTTTCTCCATCTGAAAGAATGACATTACTTTGTGATTCCAAAGCATTTCCCACATATCTTTAGCATTACGTTCCAAAGTATATACACCAATATATTTTTCATAAGTAGCTTTCAATGAACCTTGCCACTCTATTACATTATTCTCCAAAAGCAATTCCAACTCTGCTTGCATTTTATCCAAAGCATCAATACAAAGCAGATCGACTTTAATAAGAGAACAATCTTCACACATATGTAAATCAAACTGAGTAATAACATCACCCGAATTTGTTTTCATAAGTGCTGTTGTATCTGTAAATGGTCTATCAACTAAGATAATTCCACCTGCATGTGAACCTACACCATTGACAAGTCCTTCTATCTTCTGTGCAGCTTCCCATAATTCAGGATATTTATTCATTTCTGTAACAAATTCTTGTACAGGTGGGTTATCATCATCACCATAATACATTTGTGATAAAGTTCTTAATTGACCTCTATCGGCTACAATCAATGAACTAATATACTGAGCTATATCATTGTCAATCTTCAAACCACGAGCTGCTGTTAAGATAGCACTTCTACTCTTTTCAGTTGATAGTGTCATAACTTTACTAACTCTATCTTCTCCATATGTATCTTTCATAGCCTGAATAACTGCTTCACGCTTTGAACCACATATATCAATATCAATATCCAAAACAGAAGCACGTTCTGGATTCAAGAATCTCCAAGGATACGTCTTTGTTTTTTCTCTCAATGGATTGATCTGTGTGATACCAAGAATATTTAATAGACAGAAACCTACACCAGAACCTCGACCAGCCCCTACTAATGTACCTGCACTCCAAGCAATCTGTACATCAATAGCAATCTGAAGAAGATATTTAGACCAACGAACCTTCATTTTTTCGGATGAATCCTTTATATAATGAAGACATTCGTTTATTTTTTCATAAGCTTCGTCTGTTTGGTAATAAGGATCTGTGTCAATATAAGCAACAATATCTCTTACTAAATGCCTATCACAATCGTATTCGGAATGATAAAACTCACTTAATAAGGGGATTTGATTCTTAAACTTTTCATACAATTCTTTGTTCGGTTCAGAGGTATTTAATGGAATGTACGGAATATCGAGGTCTTTTGTGAGTTTGTAATACTCTGCTTTTCCATATATAAGCATTGTATTGTCTAATCCCTTTTGAACTACATCGTGACCATAGTATTCATCCATATACTCATGAATTTCATCTTCACTCATAATATAAGTAGTAGAATAAAAATCATCCACCTCTCTGTCGCCCTCTTGAGATTCCAAAAAGATTTTATGTATCTGTCTATCTTCTTTTTTAAGATAATGAGCATCTGTTGTAATGATATATGGTGTACCTGTCTCTTCTGATAACTGAATTAACTTATGATTGACATAGATTTGCTCCATCATATGAGAAGGTTGCAACTCTAAAAAGAAGTATCCTTCACCAAATATCTCATTCATATATGCAATCCAATCTTTACAAGATTGCCATATTTTTTCATATTCTCTTGGATTTGCTCTTTCTAAATCATGAAATTGTAAAAGTCTGTGTGGTAAAGCTCCCCCAAGACAAGCCGAGCTTCCAATAATATCTCCTTTATAGTTTTCCATCATTTCTTCAAGATCACTATAATAAGTAGGAACTCGCATCATGACATGCATAAAAGAGTTCTTAGTCCAAGCTTTTGTGCTTAATTCTCTAATGCCTTGATGCCCATGAGCATTTAATGCTACTAAAATAAAATGAGGATATCTATTATTAAATTTATTCTCGGCAGTTACATCTTCTGTACACAAATATATCTCATTACCAAGAACAACTTTAAAATTCTCCCATCCTTCTAAATCCTTGTGACTATCATAGTATTTAAGTGCATCTAAAGAGGAAGTGATAGACTCATGTTCCGTAAAGCAAATGCCAGCATGACCTAATGAGTGAGCATACTCAATCATTTCAGGCACTTTATTTATAGAATCTCGAAGTCTTAAATTACTTCCCTCTGCACTATGGTTATGTACTCCAAAAAAACTCACTCAAATCCTCCTCTTATAACTGTTTTAATAAACTTCTGACTGGTTCTCTTCCATAATTCTCTTTCAACCAATCAATGTATCCTTTATCCTTTTGTGCTACTTCCACAAGACATTCATCCTTATACTTACCAAAATTCAACACATAAGTATCTAAAGGTGGTAACTCAGGTTTCTTCCACTCATCAAACTCCATGTCTAACGGCTTTCGTGAAGCAAGATAATCAGCCAAATGAACGATCTCCTGATATTTATTTGATGGTTTTGGAAGCACAATTCCAGCATCTTTTGGTTTGTTTGAGGTTGTCCATTGTCCCATATGAGATTCAATCGCATTAGCAATCAACTCAATTTCTTTATCTGAAATAACTGCATCTTCTTTGTGCTTTCTAACCGCTTCTGCCATTAACAACGGATGATCAAATACTGTAAACCCTTCCTTTACATCATCACTTGCACCTGATTTTCTGCCATCATGCACTAAACCAGCACATCTTAATAAATCTCTTTCTCTGTCAGTGAATTTGTTCTGATACTGCTCAAGACTGAAAAACCAATTAAGGAATCGTACAACTGCAATACTGTGTCTCATCAATCCACCATCGCCTAATGCATATGCAGGATGGTACTTGCCTGTAGACGAGGCAGGTACATCCCACCAATATAAAGGAAGTTCTGATACCAAGAGTTTACAGAAATCTTTAATATCTTCATTTTCAAACGAGTCATAAATAGGCTCAATCATTTTCAGTTTTTCTTCTGTCATTAAAATACCAACTTTCTTTTCTTCTCTGTATTATTATTCTCCAAAGCATTCCACTTTTTATTGACTTCAAATGTCTTTTGAGTTGGTGTCCACTTTGAATAATATTCACATTCATTTTTATAAATAGTTGCTTCTGGATTTGTTGTGCAGAAATTGCACCAATGACATAATGGAGTGGGCTTCGGAATAAACAGATTTTTATTCTCACTTGCTTCAATATCACCAAACACTTTATCAAGTGCTTTAATTAAACGCTTTTCCCATCCTTTTGTAAGAGCATATTGTTCATCATCTATAAGGATAAATCTATACTGCGATTCAATAGGCAGCTCACCAAATTCGTTTAAAATTGCCAAAGCATAAATTCCAAACTGTAATGAGGTTGCCAATTTATTCTGATCGTATATTTTCTTGGAAGTCTTATAATCAACCGTTCTATACTGACCATCTTTTACATCAATTCGGTCAATAAAACCTTTTAAAATAACTTTGTTATCCCATACAATTTCAAAAGGTTTTTCAAAATATGTAGGCTGCCAAGTAGTATCTTCCATTTCTTCGTGTAACACTTTATCAAATAGTTTTATTTTTTCTTCATATGAAGCACCACTCGCATTATCAGCTTCGTGCCATACTTCAAAATATTTTCTTCTTAGCTGTGCTACACCTAATAATTCTTCTTTTGTTTTTTCGTCTGTTTCGGTCACTCCATTCTGTAGAATATTATTTAACTTGTCATAATCTACTGCTTGACCAGAAGCAATCATCCTGCCCTTCTGTTCCAAAACATAATGACACAGACTACCCAACTCAAGTGCAATTGAAGTATCCTGTGAATACTTCTTATCCATATATTTAAACTTATACTGAAGAGGACAGTTTTTAAAAACCTCAATTTTACTATATGAAAATGTAGGTAAACCTTTGTCCTTATCAGTTACAGGTCTTACTCTATCTTTTAATTCTTGCAATTACTTCTCCTTCTTTGATTCTTTCAACACTCTATTAACTTCATCCATTGTGATAACAATCTTCTCATCTAATAATTCCAACAATGTTTCTTTCCCCATATCTGTAGGACTGGCTTTATAAGGCAATCTATTCTCACTGTCTAACAACAAACAAACTTTGCAATATGGCACTAATCCTGCTACTTTTTTTACAAGTTTGTTATAATAAATCTCTGCCTCGAAAGAATGTGCATCCTGGTATTCTCTATCAAAAGCCACAATCACTTCTTCACATTTGAGATATTGCAATAATAATTTTTGCTGGGTGACAGTAATATTACTTCCGCAAGTTGCTACTGCAAATGAATCTTCTCCAAAGTACGAATAATTTTGCATACATCCTTTTTCTGACTCAAGCAGCATTGCTTTTCGTATTGAATTAATTTTGTTTTGGGTAACATTGATTCCGTATAGATTTGAACCTAATTGATGACTAAGAAACTTCCCACTTATTTGAAGCGGAACATACTTTCCTACTCTTTCAATATCAGATTCATCAAGATAACGACCTCTAATTCCAATCAACCGATTATCTTTATCTCGATGTGGAATTACGATTTGGTTGGTCAATCCATAATAACCAATCTCATATCTGCTCAAAGCTTCACGAGAAATGTTATCATTTAACCAATCTTTATGAGGTGCATAGTAGAATGTGTCTAAGATATTTTCACTAATTTCAGATAATGTAGGTACTTCACGTCTATTCTTTTTTACTGACTTCAAACGATTAATCCATTCAAAATCATTAATACGATTCTTTTCTTTCTCAATCTCATCAGCACTTGTAACAGCCAACTTTCCTGTAAGCAGCCCAATAAAATGTAACGCTTTATACCATGTAACTGTCTTTCCTTTGACTCTATTGGCTCTAATTACTAACTCAACAACGTTAAAACTATCTGAACATTTAGAGTAACAATGAAAAGTTCTTCCTTTGTACCCTTTATCCTCATTTGGTTCGTGATAATAATACAATTTCCACGAATCTGATCCGTGACATACCGACTGGAATATTAAATCACCATTACTATCTGTTTTTGGATAACTAGAGCCAAAATAAGTAACAATTTTTATTATATCTTCTTTAGTAAGTGAGTTAAGAATTACATCCTTGTCTAAATACATACCCTCACCTCACTTACCAATTTCCCCAACTCTTCTTATCAGTTGGTTCTTCTTCCTGTTCTTCATCAATCGGATTATCAGGTACTTGAGATAACAATACGGAATGTTCCTTAATCTTCTCTTCTACCTGCTCAATCTTTGTAAAGTCCATATCAATTAACTCGAAATCATAATTCGTTACAAACAAACACTGTTCCGTCATAGTACCTAAATCAATTTTTGTCCAAATAATGATTCGTGTTAATCTTCCTCGTCTGACTTTGTATACCCAATGACACATATTAGGTACAGGCATATTAACCATTTTGTGCAACACTGATTCAATTTTCTTTTTTTCAGCTTTAGTGGGAGCCATTGAGATAACACCCATATCCAGTTTATTCGCTAATGCCTTTGAACCAGCTAACAAGTTCTGATCCTTATACTGTGCATTTTGTGCTTCACCATTTAACTGAGAAGCCGTGTAAATAAACACATCTAACTGTTGAGCGATTGTCTTTAACTCAGTTGCAAATACCAATAATAACTGATGTTCTTTTAATCCCATTCCAGATTTACTATTTACTTCTGCCATCAAACGCAATGAGGTGTGAATATAGTCAAAGAAAAAATATCTAACAGAAAACTCTCTATTATATTTCTTTATTTGATTCTTAATATCTTCAATGGAAAAATCAGGAATGTGTACGATATATAATGGACTAGATTCGATATAAGAAATGGCTTGTTGAACTCTTTCTAATTCTCCTTGTTCATATGTACCATATAGAATATGTTCCTCATTTACTTTACTAACGGCTGCAATTAATAATGTCTGTATTTCATCTACTGGCATCTCAGTTGAGAAAATAGTAGTTGGCTCACAATTCCCTGTATACACATACTGCTTTGATGCAACATCATAAAAATACGGAACAGCAATTTTGCAAGCATCGCCAGCAGCCATACGAGTTTTACCACCACCTTGAGGACACGATCTCATAAATAAACATCCTAATCTCGCACCTCTTGATACAGTATTCAATCCCTCGTTATTCAAAGCCAAACCAACATCAGGAACTTCCATCAATTCATTTACCAAATCTGTCATGCCGTCACCAGCCTGAACATCTGTACTTAGTGTATTGGTACAATATTTCATATTGGGATTAATAACAAATGTCGCTTCAACCATTTCAATGATGTCTTGCTCAGTATAATTATCAAACTTAATTTGTTCAGCTTCCATCTTTGAGGTATCTGCAATGGTACTGTCAAAAATAAATCTTGTATCAAGACCTTTTTGCTCATAATATCTAAGCAATGCGTATTTTCTTAATCTGTGATAATAATAATCATAGTTCTCAATGGTAGCCATATCTCTTGCATTTGAAAGATATTCTATACCTTGATTCTCCTGAAAAATTGAATACTGTTCTTTGTAATTGCTTAGATATGAATCTATACTAAATTCATCAATTGTGGTGCAACCTTGCATATGTAGATTGTAAATTGCAACAAATAGCAATTCATAGAAGTTCTCTGTATTAAAATCAGTTCTATCTAATGGTCTATCAATATCATCTATTAAGGAAGAATCTTGTATTAAACAACCAATCGTATTCAAATATGCTCTTTTATCTACAAGTCCTTCATGTGCCATTATTTCACCTCTTTCCCAATTGACTGAATATCAATCTGTTTTATTTTTCTCTTTTTAGGTTGAACAATAATGGTTTTTTCTTTGTACATATTTGAAATATCCATACTTTCATTATGTTCTTCCAATTTATCAACCAACTCATAATACTGCATTGCTTCTGTGTGATAATATGGGACAATTCCAATTACATCACCAGTTAAATCTTTTTCAATGATTTCATGCAGATAAACCAGAGTCTTATACATGCTTTCGTATGTAAAACCATAATGCTTGATATAATCTTCTGTTAAGGCATATACTTTTGTACTTAATTCTTCTCCTTCGATGAGACTTCTTAAATACGTATAATACTGTTGCTTTTTTGCATATTCTTCTTCGGACAATGCTTCTTTCAATTCAGCTTGAGGTCTAGCCTTTCTTCCGATTTTTTTCTTTGTAGCAACCTTATCTATCTGTTCAGTTTTATCTTTCTGCAATGTCTTGATTGCAATATTAAAACATTTTTTATGAGCATAGCGTCCCTTGTATGGAACGCCATCCTCATCTACAATTGGCTCATTGCATATTACGCATTTTCTTCGAGCTACCATGTATCAACCTCTTATAAGTTATTCTCCTCAATGAAACTCTCAATATCATAAATGATTGCTTCAATAAGCTGTTCCTGACCTTTCTTCAGATCACTAGCCTTCTTGCCTTCGCCTAACTGATTTGCAACGATTGTCTGTAAATCCTCAAGATATCCATTATCAGCAAGCTTTTCTCCAAGTTTCTGTAGCTCGTCCATGAGGTCATCATATGATTTAACATCAACTGTTCTCTGTGCTTTCTGCTCCTCATATGTAACTGCTGTGATTCCTTCTTCTCTCTCCTGAATCTCAATAGCCTTAATAATTACATCTTCAAGAGCTTCAGCAGTGAACTCCTCAATATAAGTAGTAGGAAGATAATCAAAACGAGAACGAGCAAAAAACTCATCTGTCTGTGCTAAGAAACCAGAAGACTTAACAACCTTACCGTCTTTATCAACACCGTTAGAACGAACATAAACACATAAGTCTGTATTATTGATGATAGGTGCTAACGCTCTCTTATCAGCCTTTGGTGAAATGTATCCATCCTTCTCCTGTGCATGTGCAATAAAGTAACAGCAATATCCAGCACCAAGTAACTTGTTAATCTGCTTCCAGAACTCAGTCTCATACTCTTTCCAAAGTCCATATCCACCGTTTCCTTCTCCGATTGAAGGAGCTTTATACTTCTGGCAAATAAATTCCTGACAGTAATTTGCAGCCGCTTCAATCTCATCAAAGATAATTGTTGAATACATTTCTCTTGCCTTCTCTACTGTTGCAGGATCTGTAAGCTGCTTGTTAATCTTAATAAAGTCAGACCACTTCGTAATAGGACAATATGGAACACCAGGAATGGCATTAAGACCTGCCTCGAATGGAAGATAGAATGGCTTCTTCATACGAGTTGCCTGTTTAGTCTTTCCTAAGTTATTTCCACCATAGACAAGAATAACCTTGCCCTCTAAACCCTTTGCTACTGTGCTGACCTGTGGATTAAAAATATCTAATTCGTTCATGTAATTCTCCTTTATTTTTAAAAATATTTTCTTAATAAAAATGGTACATGTTTCAAACTATTTCATTCGTACCTACAACAAAGTTAGATTAGAAACCTAAACTTCTACCGTGTGCTGCGCCACTTGGCTTTGCAGTAGATGCCTTTGCACCACTCTGAGCTTTAGCTTTTGCTTCTTCAAGACGATTTGCTCTTTCCTGAATTGCAGCTTTAATTGTATCAGCAACATATGGAACTTCTGGTGTGATACCCTCTTCATAAGGCTCAGAAGCACCAGTAATAATAAGATCGCTCTTGTAATCTACTTTTACCTTTCTTCTTGGCTTACCAATCTTAACCGGAATCTCTGTAACAGTCTCAATTCTGTTATTAATAATGTCTCCATAGAACTCTACTGTCTGTCCTACCTCGAATCCTGAATCAACAGCCTGTCCTACTTCACCCTCTGCCACAAGGTCGATTGGCTCAATTCCGTTATATGTAGGCATCCATCCGCTTACTACGATTCTTCCTGTCTCAACACCATCATCATCAAGCTCAGGATTGATACCAGAAATGAATACCTCAATTGCGAACTCTGCGTGTGGATCATAATCCTCATCAGCCTTTAATCTATTGAAAAAATTGCTCTTATAAGATATAATTTTCTCACCATTCTTACCTGTGAATGGGCTAATATCGCCAGTTACTCTAACCTTTGTAGCCTCTTCCTCACCAACTTCTGCAATAGACTTGTACTCATTCATTACTGTCTGAATACCTGCATAAGTCTTGTTATCAGCACCTGCCTTAGTCTTCTCATTTACATTGACATTGTACTTAACGAAATTCACATCAGAAGTCTTGACTGTAATGTGACCTGTTACCTTATTCTTTCCATCTTCTGTTACAATCTTCAGATCCTTCTCACTAACCACACCTACTGCTGTTGCCTTTGCATTTGCCTGTCTTAAATTTGTTTCCTTTGTTGTTGTCTCTGCCATTTAAAAATGTCCTCCTTAAAATTTAAAAATTTATGTAAATATTGTTAATAAAACAATCTATATAAACGCCCTTCTCAGGACGGAACATGGAAGTAAATCTATATGAAAATTTATCCATAAACAGTGATTTTTGGTGTACTTAACCAAGGGTATGCTGCTAACCACCCATTCATATATCCTCTATTCAGTTTTGATTTTTTGGAATTTTTTGAACGATCTGTTCAAGACTGATTACTTTGATTTAGATTTATGTGGCAATAACCATTTAATTCCTTTGTATGGAATATGATAAATAACTTGTTTATCGTGGTTATATAAAATTACATTACCTGAATTATAACCTGAATTATAATTTACTAATTCACCATTAGCCCATCTCTCACCACAACCTTTTCCAATTTCAAAACAAACATCGTAGTTTTTATTTAATATTGCTTGAAAAATATCAATGTCTTCTATTTTTCTCACCTCCTCAAATTTCCCAAAGAAACAGTGATTTATTGTTGCTACTTTACTTGATTGTTCTCTTGTTCAGATTTTTTAAAATTAAAAAACCTATGTTTGTATTTATATTTTTGTTTATATGTTTCAAATTCTTTCTTTTGAGCCTCAATATATGCTATTTTTTGATTACACTCTTCCATTGTTTTTTTAGAATTATCAGTATCAACATGTTTATCTTCTACAAAATATACAATTGAGCCATCACTACTACGCATTCTTTTTTTGACAACAATAGTTTCTTTTATATCATTGAGATAAAATTTGTCACCTTCTTCCAACAAAGGAACATCAATATCGTATTCGCCAATTATTTTATCAGAAACAACTATTCCATCACGACTTGCAATGAACTTATGTTTTTCGTCACTGTTAAAGAATCCCCATCCCATAAGATAATACAAATTTTCAATTATACGCTGCCGAAATATGCTTTTGACTGGCTTAATTTTATATTCTTCACTCATTTGTTTATTACCTCCAACTATATATTCTCTGTTTTAGGTTCTTCTAAAACTGCAATACTTAAAGTTCCTGTATCGCAATTTCTACCCATTCTTGTCTTAAATCCAAGTTCATTCAATTCTTTGTCTAATTCATATAAGTCATTTTCATCCGTACTGTAAATTTTACTACCCTTACAAATTTCAACTGCTCTTACATATTTTTTATCTTGTTGAGTTGAACTAACATATAACCATTGGTCTGTATCTACTTTAGATATTTTATTTCGTGGAACTACTGTGAATGGTTTAAGAACTTCTTCGATTTCATCTTTATGTTCTATATAATTGTCTACTGGATCTCGTATCAAATTAAGACACGCCCTACGACCTCTTTTATATTCCATAATAATATTCTCCAATCTGCACCAAGAAATGTCAGATTCATGTACTCTTATTTTACCAATTGCCATTAATACCAACATGACTAGGAAGTACAGTTGTAATTGTTGAGTAATTTCCTGCAATATCGTTATTCATCATATGATATAACTTCAAATAATCATTTACAGATAATTTCTTAATCTTAGCATACAAACTATCCATATTCTTCCATGTTTCGTCATGCTGCTTAACCGTAACTTTCATATTTGAAATCTGTTCCATGAGTTTCTGTCTTTCTTCTTTACGGCTTGCAATCTCTTTATCTTTCTGAACACAAAATTCAGCAAGTTTCTGTTCTTTGTAATTATTAAAATATTCATCTGCTGGATTAACTTCTTCTACTTTTGCTTTGTCATTCTTAATTTCTTCATTCATTGATATATTCTCCTTGTTTATTTATTCTCTGTTCTTAGAATCCCATTTAACAAAATCTTCTAAATCATATTCACCAGATTCTTCTTCCTTAATCTCAGGAACAAATACGTTATAATTACCTTCGTTGTGATCATGTTCAATAATTTGTTTCAACATTTCATACATGTTTGTAATCCCTAACTGATATGCTCTTTTTTCACTATCAGTCATTCCATCACAAATTTCATCATCCTTGCTTTCTAATAAATCCTTATATTTTTCTAAGCTTTCTACGATTAATAAAAATTCTTCGTTCATTTAATATATTCTCCTTTCAAATTTTCAAAAGAAACGAATCCTTCATTGGATTTTTAGCTTTTCCTATAATTCATCTTCATTACTGTTAATATTATTCCATGCATCCAGCACAGTTAACAATCTTCTACCTTTATCTGTAAGCCAGCAACCACCAATGCTACCGCCATGTGCAGTAAATCCTTTATGATCAAGAATATACATCATAAACTGTAATAGCCCTGATTGAAGTGAATCATTATCATCAATATGTAAATCTTCTTTGTATCTTTGCAAAACACCATCATATTCAAGTTTGTCCATATACCAATCTTCTCTAATATGCAGGTATTTTCTAATCACTGAATATGTAAATTCTGGGTTTCCACATCCACATAAATTTAGTTCTTCGTACATGTAATAATCTATTAACGGATCAATCAGAGACTCTTCGTACCAATCTTCTCGACAACCTTTAACAACATTATTGTTATAATACATGCAGCAATCTTGGTTATGTTCGACTATAAATTCTGCAATTTCACTTAATCTCATATATTTATTCTCCATTAAAGCCATTCGATTTCATTACAATACAATGCACATAAAGGATAAATATGTTCTAAAAATATTTGTCTATCAATATTTCGAGATACTTTTATTTTATAAAACCTGTATCCTCTTTGCGAAAAATCAAAATAACTAAAATAACACCATCTCTCACCGTTATTAAATATAACTTCGTCTTTTCTTCGGATTTTGATTTTGTCTAAATTATCATTTACAAATTTGTTCCAGTCTTCTTCTGTAGAAAAGAATCCGCAAACGACAACCTGATTACTACATGGATATTTTCTGCCTTCTTGTTTACCGATTTGTTCAGATATTATCATCATTTCTTTTTCTGTCATCTTTATATATCACCTCCAAATGAAAGAAAAAATTCATTCCTTACATATTGTCTATTTCTAACCACCTAACAATTGGCTCAGATGTGCTACCTTTTTCCCACACGAACCATGCATGACACATTGTAGTCGCCCACTTCTTTCCCGTTTTTGGATCTTTCTCTAATCCACTATTCCAAGTTGCCATTCTATTCCTGAACACATATATGTACTTAGGTGGATATTTTTCAAATAATTCTTTTCTTTTTGCACCCTCAAGAAATTGAATTTTAAGAAACATTGCCATCTGACCATTATCTGTTAATAAATCCATTCCTTTTTCTACAAATTCTTTTGCAAGTGAATATGGTGGATTGGTTATAATGCCTTCGTATTTTTTATCTGTTTCATATGTAAGAAAATTAGCAACAATTGTGTTAGGATATCCTCTATCGACTAAATCAAGTCCTGTAATTTCTCTTTTATTCTTATAAAATTCATTTATTGCATTAGCAATATGACCGCCACCTACACACGGTTCTAATATTGTCTGTGCAAAAAAATCATATCTTGAAAGCAGCATTTTTACTGCTTCAGGATTTGTCGCATAGTAGTCATTTTCTACTCTTTCATTTTCTGGATTACCACCAGCTAATTTAGCGCCTGCTAATACTTTTTTCTCCATTTTGTGTTACCAGAAAGCTCATATGATTTACAGTAGCTACACTTTACATCCTTTCTGATATTTATTCTCTTATTAATTGGGATTCCCATAGCCGAATGGCTTAGATATATTTAAAAATTTCCTATGAAAGATTGGTTTACTGCGAATTAACTTATTCGTCATAAATTCTTTTAAAATCATTCAACTCATATAATGTTTTAAATTTAGTACATTTTGCTAAAGTAATAATATGTTTGCAATTTGGGCAAGACACATAACATTCATTCGGTTTAGGATTAATGTGTCTTGGATATGCGGCTTCTGAACTCTCAAAAATAAAAGTTGTTCCACAATTATCACAAGTACATCCATATCCGTAATCTTTCTTTTCCGCTTCTTCAATATGATTGTTCATTACTGAAAGAATTTTCATTTATATTTTCACCTCCAATGTATTATTCTCTTTTATTCAGAATCCAATAATTCATATTGCTTCTGCAATTCTTCAATTTCATTTCCTTTAAAATCTGCAAGAGCTACACATTCTTTATGATCTAAATATATACATGAGTCAACACAGTCAATGTCTCTTTCTGAACAAAAATAACCTTTATATGTATACTTCTTTGGCATCAACGCCTTAACTATTGAATGTGTTCTTCTCATATTTGCATCGTCAAGAAAATCAATTTCCTGTTCAAGTCTCTTGATTTCTTGATTAATTTTTGTTGCTTTTTCTAAATTTTCTCGTTTCATATATCACCTCTACACTCCAAGGATATGCTACTTTCTTAATGAAGCTATCTATAATTCATTCTTCTCTCAACTTCTTTGTCGTTTTCTTCATCGTTGAAATATTTATAAGCAAGAGTCATAGGATAATTTGAATCTTTTGCTCTATCCCACATCATAAATTCACACCAATTCGGTTCTTTATATCCGTTTTTATTGTTATTACACCAGCTTGGATCTTCAAATAAGTCATCAAACACACTCTTCCAAGAATACTTTTTTCTCTGAATATTCCTGTCTTTAATAATAGTTGATTTGTCATATCCTTTTATTTCTACAAGGATATCTTCACAACCTACTCTCTTGCAGAGCCTTACAAACCATTTCATAAATTCTCTGTAGGTTTCTTCAAATTCTCTGTCTCTTAAAGCTGCATTTACAACAATGATATATTCATCTTGTGTCTGTAACCATCCTCTATTGCGACTCTTATTCCCATATCTATCTACCAAATTGTTTGTCACTTCACCAAATTCATCGCATGAGCATGAACCGTTGTGACCATTTTTCTGGATGATATATACATCCATATCACCTTCAGAACCTGTTACTCTTGGCAGATGATTTAGCACTGTTTCAAGAATATATCTCTTCTCAGGCTGTGTTCTCCCCATAGGGCGAACTGTTACTGTGCCATTGATATAAGTCCAACTAGACATTTTTAAATACCTCCTCACTTTAATATTCTCTCTTTCAGTCAAATGAAACCTGAATTTACTTACAATTTCCAAGCCCAACCTTATAATCATCTTTCACGTCAATAGTAACTTCTCTCTGAAAATTTCCTTCCTTATCATACAAAGATAAGTAATATCTGTTACCACGCTGTTCTAAAACAACATCTTCATTCTCAAATAGTTGAACTCGTTTCTGTTTCTGCGCTGGTTTATTCTCTACTTTATTCTCTAACAAAATAGGTGGAAGTTCTACTGTGGCTGTCTTTACTTCTTCAAGAATACAAGAAATATCATTGTCTAACTTATCATTGGTTGTATGTTCATCAACTGCTCTAATAACATCACTCTCAAATAATAATCTATTTGCCATTTTAATATTCTCCTTTCCACTCACCTAATTTATAAAAATCATTAATCTGGTCATCTAACTTTCTAACCTGTTCTCTTAATTTAGACTCTTCTTTCTTACTATCCGTTCTTTGACACTTCCTCCACAGTTCATCACGCTGCTTAGATAATTCATTGTATTTATCCGATACATCAATCTCATCTACGACTGAAACCTCAATCTTTTCACCACAGTGAGGACAGAGCTGAATTGGATAATTATCTGTCTGTTCAAATTCGTCTCCCCAAGAGTTAAATGTTTCAGTATATGAAGTACAAAATTGAGGAATTATATTGTCATCTGAATCTCTTACTACTAATCCAAAAGTATCGTTACATACCAAATCTTCACCTGTAAATACAATTGCTTTATCATGCTGAATTTCATCACAGCAATGCGTAAATGGTTTATACTTGTACGAATAAGTATCATTGAATTTTAATTTAATTAATTCTATCTTCATGTTTATTCTCCTAATTTTCGACCACGCCAAGGACAATACGAAATATATTCTCGCTGATGAATAAATCCATCGTCATATTCATCCCATCTGATGTTTCTATGTCCAAATAATATTCGTTCGTCAGTGGATCAATATATATCCGATTGTCAGGCGAATCATAATTACAACGGTTACACATATTTATTCTCCGAAAATAATCTTCTTAGCCCAGCTCATAGTTGCAGAACCACACATCTTACCAAAGAATTCACCAGCTTCGACAACTAATTCATTCTCTTCTTTTACACAATCCTCAAAAATTCTCTTAGGTAGATTCTGTGCAACAATTCTCATGTCCTGTGGCTCAATCTTTTGAGGTAAAACGCCCTCATCAATCATCTTGTATAATTCTTTTTGAACACGATTCTTTGTGACAATCTGCTCTACAATCTCAGAAGCTTTTGCTTTAGCTGCTAATTTCTGAGGATCTTCTACTTTCTGCCTGTGATTATCTTTCTTAATTTCACTAAACTGTGAGTTTACAATCTTTAAAACAAACGGGGTTCTTGAATTTGGATTGTTAAGTTCTGTCTGATTCTTAACAACAATTCCTTCAGGAACATCAACTGCAATATCTGATTTGTGCATAAACGACATACAATGCTCCCAAGAGATAAATTCTCCATCATAAAATGTCTGTACATATCTCAAATTCAACTCATCAGCGAGTCTCTTAACCTCTGACTGTGGTATATAACACTCATTTTCCTTATCATATACATCATAAAAATAAAATTTCTTATATGCATCCTGAATATACTTAATAGTATGAGAAGTCAACCACTCCCAAAGAATACATAGTTTGGATATTTTGAAAATGGTTCGACTGCTAATGTTTGTACCCAATTCCAAAATCCATTTAATGTATTGTTGTAATCAAGAGTCTGTCTTCTTGAAAATGCAACTAATTTATTTGTTTCCTTATCATATGCAATAGCTGAATTGCTTCCATCTACCTTTTCCTGAATTACAATATGATCTCCTACATGAAACCCACCTGTGTTTGCTACTGTTAATTCGGTATCTTCTTTGATACGTGATATGTCCATAAATTTCTTCTGATCCATTTCAGTACCTCTCTTTCTATTTTCTATATATTTATTCTCTCTTTTATTTGGAAATCGTGAGCAGAAACGCTCTTAGACGGAATCTTATGAAATGCTTCTTTTTTACTGTTCTCTTAAATATTCTCCTAAATCACATGAACTATCTGGTATTTCAAGAATTTTAATATCCTCTGAGAAACTTCCATTCTTTATCCCGATAAATACTCTGTCTCTTGTTTTATTTGGTGTTTTTTCAACACAATTAGCGAGTGCGTGACCTATTCCACCAATTCTATATGATGTAATAACATACATCTTTTCGTTTTTCTTATTAAGAATTACACTTCCTACAGGGCAAGGTAATAATATATTTATAGAAAAACTTTCTTTTGTATCATCAGCAAAAAGTCCACTCTTTTTAAACAGAGCCAATGCATATTCACTATTTTCATCACTTATTGGCAATAAATATTGGTCAATAAATTTTGCCAAATACAAAGCACATCTAGGACATAATTCTTTCTTAACTGGATTACAAGTCTGTCCAGCAATTGCTAGTTTTGTTCCAAATTTATCTTCTGCAAATATATTTTCACTCTTTGGAAGCGTATATTCCGTTAATGAATCAACTTCTTTATTACATACATCACAATATTTCTTAATCATTTATTCTCCCATCTGATCTACAATAATCTGTAACTTGTCAACATACATCTGAGTTTCTTCTTTGTTCTTTAGCTGCTTAATATCAGCAGGTACAAAAGCTAATTTCGATTTACTAAAAACATCATTATTTGAATAAACTTTCATAAACTGACACATAGTTTCAGCATCAATCCAATCAAAATCTGGCTGTAAACAAATCACATCACCTTTCTGTGGATGCAGTTTTCTAACCTTAATAAGTGTCTGCTTAAATAATTTCTTTTTCTGTCGCTTGTTCATAATTTAATTTGTCTCCCTTACATTACTTCTAAATGATATTCTTCAACATATTTTCTTCTCTTCCAAAACTTCCACCACGGAAATTTCACATATTCTATTTCTATAACTCGAAATATCTTGTCCTCATTTTTATCTCTATCTAACCTTAAAGCAGGTGAACCAAACATTGCTTCGGCTAACTCGTTAATAGAAATGTATTCTTCAAGTTTGTATTCCTGTTTGTGTGGTTGCGGAGGGTAATAAGAAATCACGTCATGCTGTCGTAATTCATATGTTCTCATATTGTTATTCTCCAATTTCTATATACTCTATTATCCAACTATCGTATTTATTTTCTTTAATCAACTGCTGATATAAATTTATCCATTCTTGTGCTGAAAGACCTTTGTACTTCCAAACGCATTCTTTCCAATGTCTGTGTATAAAATGACCTCTTGTTTTTAGCTCAATACATTTTACACATTTATCGTATAATTTCTTGGAATACCAATTCGATCTCCTTCTATTCCAACCATTATTCGAGCCATCTATAAATGCTTCAGTCGGATCATATCTGCTTCTCATATCAGTAAGAGCTCTGTCGTATAACTCAGTTTTTGCATTGTATAAACAATGAAGCAGAAAATAGATGTCTTCATAATCATTTTTAAAATTCCATTCTTCAATATTTAAACCAAAATACATTATTCTCACCTACTTTCATGACCAAATGAAACGTGGTTTTCCTACTGGTTTATTCTCCTAATGGTCTTTCATATGTAACCAATTTTTCAACAATTAGATCCTTTGGTAATAAATCTCTACAGAAATATGCCGTTGCAAATGGACTACCCTTTACTACAGAGTCCATATGCTCTTTATTGTGATAGCAAATTCTTGTATCAAAACTAAGAATCTGAATACCATCTTTGAAATATTTATATCTTGTTTTACCTTGTAGGGAATTAAGCGGTAGAAGAACCGCAAATGGTTTATTGAATGAATAGAGTCTTTCTAAGACTTTATCTTTGATTGAGAATGGTGGATTGCTAACTATGATATCCCATTTTTCAGGTTCGTAATTGAAGAAATCCTGACCTTCAGCTAATGAACTTCTGACTACTCTGTAACCTAGCTCTGTCAATCTTTTGTAAAAAGCTGACCATTTTTCATCGAATGGAAGCCATATAATCTTGCCTTTTGGTAGATATTTGACAATGTGATCCACAGCGTAGTAAGGTGTGTATAATTCATTATCTTCCTTGTCTGATGTTAAATATCCAATATTTAATGCCAATATTTGTACCTAAGTGCTGCGCAGCTTACCCATGGTACTCTTTTCCTTTCTTTAATTGTAATTACGTTATTATCTTCTCTGTTACTTATAAATCTTTGGTAGTTTTTTAAAGGCAACTACATCATCTCTGAAACAAACATTGTCCTTATAAATCCTTTTATCGTCTAAATGAGTTTCATCGTTACATCCATATACTTTATATGTATTGTAAACATCTAATCGTCTATTGTCTTTCCATTTTAGTATCTCTTCATCCCAAAATAAATCCATAACATATGCTTGTCCTGGCTCTTCGCCATATCTAATTGAGCATATATACCAACCACGCTTTTTAGGTATATGTTTAGGATACGTTTTCCATCTATTGAACATATTTTTACCTCCATAGGAAACCAAAAATTCATGTGGTTTTAATAAATCTCTGTCCATTCACCAATTTCTACTTTGTTATCGGGATAATCAGACAAACTCCATTCATTATCGTTATATACTACTTTCCACATAGCATTTTCTCCATGTGGATTACCTTTAATTTTTCCATAATATAATCCCGAACATGGAGGTAATTTTTCGTCAACATTCTTCCAAATTGGCTGTTCATATACTTTGTTAATATCATCTACTGCTTTTGCTAACTGCGTGGCAATTGTATTAAAATATCCTTTTTCTAAATCAATTACTTTTTCCAGATATTCTTTGTTAATATCATTCATTCCAAGTATGTAATTATTATTGATCTTGAAAGAAACTCCAAGTCCAATAAGTGTTCCTATACAAATTCCTAATAATCCAATTAACACCATTAAATAAATATCCATATTGTAATATTCTCCTTATCTTCTACATTTAACGCTACCACCAGCATCAATATCTCCTAATACATTTCCACAAGTCACTGAGCCACCTGCATCAATGTCACCTTTGACATCTCCACTAACTTCACAACTGCCACCACAATCAATATTTCCTGAATTGCCGTGAACTTCTACTGAACCACCGCAATCAATTTTATTTACATCTCCTTCGATGACTACCTTAATATCACCACTACTACATTCCTGAATAGTCTTGCCATCAACAATTACTTTTCCATTATTGATGACTACATTACTTCCTGAACAAGTGATAGTTTTGCCATTAATCGTAATTCTGTTCATAGTCTTATTCCTTTCTTTATATTTGTTCTCTATTTAATCTTGATATTCGCCAATCTTTTATGACTTAAAACATTTAGTGTATCTTCAATGCCTTCATAATAAGCAGACTTTATATCTGGATTATCATAATCTTTCGCTTTATCAAAAACTTCTTTTATGTATTTTTCTTCATCCTTTTTATCTATTGATAAACGCTTGATTTTACCAATGCAATCATCACATATATCTAAGCTGTTAAATAACTTGTTCCAAATACGACAGCCATTTACACATCCTATAAATCGAATGTCTGTTTTTAATGTATTTCCGCAAATATCGCATACTCGATATTTTATCTTTGACACTAAATCACCTCCTACAAAACCAAAAGAATTATCGCTTTCAATTTAACACTATATATAGTGGTTATTTATCTTTTTTTGCCACTATATATAGTATATATTTTTTAGAAATTTGGATAGAATGAAGGCATAAGCTGAAGCTTGAATAAATTCTTCTCATGCATTGAATCAATCTTCGCTTTTACATCCTCATCATTAATCTCTCCTGTTCTGATATATCTATCAAGAGTGTCATAAGTGAATCCAAGGTTATCCTCGTCAGTCTTTCCACAAAGACCGTCAGTAGGTGTCTTATCTACTAATTCAGATGGAAGTCTTAGTTCATGACCAATTGCCTTAACTTCTGAAACTGTAAGCTGTGATAACGGACTAAAATCACCTGCTGCATCTCCATATCTAGTAGCATATCCCACCCAATCCTCTGAAAGATTACATGTATTTGCAACACGACCATTGATTGTCTGAGATACTGCATAAAGTGTAGCCATTCTGATACGAGCTGGAAGATTTGTATATGTCTGCTTTGACCAATGATCTCCTAACTGTGGCTTAATCTCATGCTTTAATGTGCGAACTGTATTACCAATATTAACAACACAACTATCAATTCCAAGATGTTCAACAAGCATATAAGAATAACTAATGTCTGACTGTTCTCCCTGTGGCATAAGTACACCAAACACTCTATCCTTCCCAATAGCTTCTACGCACAGAGCAGCTACAACACTTGAGTCCTTACCGCCTGAAATCCCAACTACTGCATTACAATCCTTGCCATTCTTCTCAAACCAATCTCTGATCCACTGTACTACTTCGTTCTTTACTGTCTTTGCATCAAAATTACTCATTTCTTAGCTCCTCTCTAATTCTCATAAGAATTTTTCCAAGTCTATTTTCTCCAATTCCATTTACAGTTCCCCAAATTTTATCGCCCCATGTATTGCCTTCTTCCAAATGTTCATTACCTGTTGATAATAGTCTCTTCTTTAACTCGGTGTTTTGAGAAAACTTTGCCTTACAAATTTCATACATTACATCATCTTTTACATTCTCCCAATCACTTCTTAATTGAACTTTTCTACCTAACTTTTTAGCAGATGACGGATCTAAATTAGTAAAACATTCTCTATCTGAAAATGTTTTTGCAGACTGAAACGCAGCTTCATTATTAAGATACGTTAATCCATTCCATGTTACAGGAGTTTCGTAGAAGTTACTGAGAAAATAATATTTTCCTCTAAATTTATTTATCATCCTTTATCCAACCTCCATAATTCAACATTACAATCTTTAAATACATCTTGAATGATTTCATATACTTTATCCCAATTTGCACCACCACGAACACATCCAATTTTGTATGGCATTGCAATACTTAAATTTTCAAATGAACAATACATCCTTAAATTCTCAAAACACTTTCTTAGTGCATCAATATCTGTATATTGTTTTCCGTCATATCCATATGTTTTTTGTGCAAATAAATTCGCATATATTCTTCCATTGTAATTTGACTCAAAATATCTAACACTACCTAACAATTGTTCTGGTGTATTAACAGAACAAAACCAATGATAATCATTATATACTTCTACATCAAAGTCTCTAATTGCTTTTGCAACTCCAGAGTTAAAAGCACCTTGGCAATTAACTTGGTGTGCAATTATATCTGTCTTTGATGTTAATAAATCTCCATCAATGATTTTAATCATTTGCTCCTCCATACATTCTGTTCCTAATATCCTCAAATGTATCCTCTCTTACTAATTCTCCATTCTTGAATACAGTTGTAAGCAAACTATCTTCGTTCATATCGAGTAACTGATCCTGACACTTCAGTTCGCCATCTTCCTCATATACCTTACAACATCCCTTATGAGATTTCTTTAAATGACTTGTATCAGTCTTCGGATCTTTGAAAATCATAAGCTTCTTGCCATCAATAACTCCATAAGTAGCTTTCATTGCAATTCCAAAAGTATCTCTTGTAACAACAATCATCTTTCTATTTTCGACAATAGCTGTGAAACAAAATGCACCTACACCATAAGCAATGTTATTGGCTGCAAATCCACGCTTTTCTAACTCTCTCCAAATAGTCTCTACATTAGAAAGAGTACATCCATCTCCATAGATAATGCCAATATGAGGATCTAACACCTTATAACCCTTACCGTTGATAGAACCGCCAAAAATATCCCATAATCTTTCTACTGTCTTGACTGAAATCTCTACAATATCACCACTATCAGGACGAACAAGTAACTTGCCATTATGATTCATAATTTCTTCCTTGCACTGTGGAAGAATATTGTTTACCATATTCCAATAATCATAAGTATCTGAAACCATACTGAATGAAGTATTTGGATATAATTCTGTAAGCAATCTCTTAACAAATGTAATCTCATCACCATCAATTGAGTAATTTGCTCCCATTACGGAATGTTCTGTTGATACTGCACCAATTCCAATACCATTATTCTTACAATCAGCATTGTAATATTTATCAATATATGTAATGGCAGGAATAGTTGAAGTCTTATTGAAAGATAATAACCATGAAGCAGAACATCTTGTAGCTTCGTCCATACAAGACATACCTCTCATACCAAAATCGGCACAAGCCATATTGCCAGGTAAACCGTCTGTTGTTTTGTTATACCAATAATCTGCAATCTCTCGATACATATGACTAATAGTTGCGTGACAACAAGGCTTCCATAATTCAACCTGAAAGATACACTCAATCCACTGAACAAGCCATGCAAATTTGTCATCTGTATTGGTAATTTCAATACAAGGAACTCCCATTGGTACAAGTGTTCCCTCTGATAAAGCTCTAATTTCAAGTGGCAGATAACCAAGTCTGTGAAGTTCTACAATCTTCTCTAAGTCGTAATTATCTCTGCCAATCTGCACATCCATTGAATCTGTATAAAGAGATAACATCTCATTCTCTGATAATTCAAAGAAATTCTTCTGGAAATATCCCATTAGATATTCCTTAATAAAAGCCTGTAATCCGAAGAAAACCATATGATTCTGATTTTCCAACATTGATTTACGAGGCACCCAATATGAGACTAACTTAGTTAATCCCTTTGGGTACATACGATCATGACACTGCTTATAAGTATCACTAAGTAATAAAGCCATTGTGTTATCCATAATTTTAAACCTCCATAACTGTAATCTTTTCATGACTACCATTAAACAAACTGTTTGTAGTAAATAATCTGTTTACTGTATTATTCTCCAAAGACTTGATCAATGTTCCTTTTTCTTTATCAAGAATTGAATTCTCTGTATGTGTCGCATACGCATAAATCTTACTTACACCATGTTTCTTTAATTCTTCTGCGCTATAATAAAGTGAACCGCCATATGCGATAATATCATCAATCATTAACACAGCTTTGTCCTTCAAATCAATACCATTTGTTATAATGTCTAATCCAAGGATTTTGCCAGTCTTCCAATCTCTTTTCTTTTCACCATAACAATATGGTAACTCAGGGAATAAATCTGAATATCTCTTAGCTGCACCTGCGTCTGGGAAATAAAGTACAAGATTTCTCATGCCAATCTTTGAAATAGCTTTATCAACATACTCTTTTGGATTTTCTTTTACACAGTTATTAAGTAATGCAGTAGAAACATCACTGTGAGCATCCAAAACATAAACTGATGAAAATCCTAACCAATTGATAAAATCGCAAAAATACTTCAATGTGAATACTTCATCATCATTTTTTACTCTATCCATTCGTGCATTAGGAATATATGGAAGATATAAATAATAATCCACATTAGTAAAAAATCTTTCAAGATGTTTCCTTACTAACATCAGATAAAACATCTCATCGTTACTCTCATAAATCCATTCAATCCAAATGCAAGGAGAGCCATCATAAGTGTCTTCCTCGATGTTGTTTGTATCAATATTTACTCTTGGTGTTCCATCTGGGAACTTGTTGATTGCTACAATTTCACCATTAATTTTAATCATATTCTACTCTCCAATCACGTTAATCTGACACATCTTCATTGTCTCTAATGCAGCCTTATGCGTCTCAGGTGTAACACCTGCACAGCAACTTGCATCCACTGTAATATCAATATTAGGATAATTTGCTCTAATCATAAGTGCATTTGACACTACACAAATGTCTGTACAAAGACCACAAACTTCTACTTCTGTAAAATCAAAATCATCCCAATGTGTCCATCCGAAAGTCGGCTTATCAATAACTACATCATTCTCAATATCAAAATCTAACTTATCTGAAATCTGCCATCCGATTGTATTTTTTACACAATGGACAACTGGGAGATGCTTTCCTTCATATGTTTCTAAATAATTATTTGGGTGTGTATCTCTTGTAAAAATTACACTATCACCATTTTCTCTGTACTCCTTGATTTTCTTTGCCACATTAAGTACAATACTCTGTGCTTCATTTGTGCCAAGTGAGCCATCAATAAAGTCATTCTGCATATCAATTACAATTAGTGTTTTACTCATAATGTTTTTCCTTTCTATACTATATCTTGTTATTATTATTTTATCTAACCAGTATATGTAGTGTTAAACTTACCATGAAATGTCGGTTTCAATGCTCGTCATCTTGAAATGCTTTTATTCTATTTTCAAGATAATCTATCTCATCTTCCCAATGCTCAACTAACATATCTTCAATCTGTTGTTTTGCATCTTCTATACTATCAGCAATAATTGTGTCATATTCTACATTTAATTCTTCTGAAACATAAATATAAATATTCTCATCCGTTTCATCTTGAACAAATCCAACCACTACATTCTCATTTTCTTCTTCATAGAACTGACTGAAATGTAGTTTATAACATTCTTTGCCGAATTCGTTTTTCTCTCCTACTTCCCAATATTTATTCATAAACACCTCTCAATTAATTATTCTCCACTCAAAATCTCTTTAGGACAATAAATAATCTTCTTACCAGCTTTCTGAGCTTTACGAATTGTTGACCATACACCACCTGATTTATTACCATCCCAAATTGCAAGTAAAATATCACAATGGTCAACCATATACTGATCTCTTACATTATCACAGCCTTTATAAAATTCATCTGATAATTCAATCCATTCATCTGCTTCGTTTCTGAGCTTGCTATAATATTTATTTGATGAGTTATAATCCCTACAAGGTAAAATGCAATGCAATTTTAAATCTCTATTCTTTTCAAATTCTTCAGAAATACTCCTATAATTCTCTTTGATAACACAAGTATTTAGACCAATTAAAATATCTGAGCCATTAGCCATTCCACAATAAACATCAGAAGCATCTAAAATCTGATTCATAATCCAATGTCCAATCTTGCTCCACTTAATATCTAATTCATCTTCTGGCAATCCTAATCTCTGAGGTCTATGACCTGTTAATGCTACTCTCATATTCTCTCCTTTAATCCGTTAATATCAAATGTATATACTGCCCTATATGAGTACCGAATTCTTCTTTTAAATCATGACCACCAATTATAAGTTCATCAATATAAAACCCTGTAATCGTCCATTCAGAATATCCAGTATAATGCCCTTGTGTCAATAAATTTCCTGTAAGCATATAACTGTCAAAGTTCATCTGAGCTTCTTCTAAGGTACATTTTTCATCAGAAAACCAACAGCGTAAATTTGCATTTGGAATCGTAGTAATTTTCTCACCAAGTCCTTTGTCTACATTTTTATAATTGAAGTAATTCATAATAGATTCTGCTATTGGTTCATAGTAACCATCTATTTCTTCAGCTAGTCCAAAATTATCTTCGCTGTTATATCCTATCCAACCCTGTAATATTAACTCCATTTTGTTTCACCTCACAGTTAATTTATTCTCTGCCATACTTCTCATAATTTATAGTTTCAAACTCATCATATACATTTGGATAAAACACACCAATCCAAAAATCACGTTGAATATTTTTATTATATGTAATATTCTCATTCCAGTCTTGAATCTCATCAATTACTTCTTTGTTAAGCAATCCGAATTCATCACGACAAGCACCACTTTCAACTTTATAGGTAATTGCATTATACTTCTCTTTATACTGTTCTACTTTTGCATTTATACCTATAAAATTACAACACATACATGCTATTGCAATTGTTAAAAATATTCCATCAATTAAAATTATCGCACCACCTGTATACATAAGACCTTCATCGTGATCATACATAAAATCACTAAATTTGCTTTTCTTATAATCCCAACTCTTGCTTCCTAATACAAGCGTCACAATTCCAATAATTAAAACTATTACCATTAACCAAAACAACATATTTTTATACCTCACTTTTTACTTAATTATTCTCTGTCACAAGCCAATGAAAGACAGGTTTTATCACTTATTTATATAATCAGAATTCATCTTTTTCTTTAAGTAAATTTGTATTTAGAACAGTATTTATATCTAACTTTATGTTACTTTCTATAGTCATTAACCCAAGTTGCAATACGTTTCTTACTCTTTTGTCGGAAGTAAGAGAAAATAACAATTCACATAACGTATTTACTTCATATACATCATCTTGATTGTTCAAATTTTCCGAAGGCAATTCTAAAGTATATAAAATTTTTAATGTGTTTTCTTTTACTGCATCGTTTACTTTCATATTGTTAAATAAAACATCTTCCATTACTTCTAAAATATCATCATATAATATCTTGATATTTTTACTTCTATATTCATAGTAATCACATGTTACAATTGGTCTTGTTATGTAAATGATATATTTGTCATATACTTTACTTATATTCTTTTTATCTACTTCTATAAATTCTGAACCTGACAAATTATTTTTTAAAATATGAAACTTTGTCTTATCTCCAATAATATAATTTAAATAGTTTCCATATGTTTTGTTTTGATTATATATTTGATTTAATTCATAAATATACATTTGTAAACATAATACTTTACATAATGGATTTTCTTCTCCTAAATCAAACTTTTCCAAAACAATATCCCATGTATTTTTCTGTGAATTTTCGGAAGAAAAACTATCTTCTGTCAAAGAAATTACATTACCTCTTTTTTGATTATAACCATGACTAATTGCATTATAAGACAGTATGTAATAATCTTCTAAATGATCCAATTTAGACTCATCACATCTTTCAAGTATTGAAAATCTAAATGCTTCCTCTCCATATTTATTAAAATCGTCTTGCATTTCTACACATGGATGATTGCCAATTTTTAAATGTGAAAAATGTTGTAATTTTCTTTCATCTAAATTTTCAGCCTTTCCTATGTACGGTTTATTATTTTCTGTACAATAAATCATATAAATTCCTGAATCCATTTATATACCACCTTTCATATTTGTACTTATATATTCTCTTTTTGTACTACCACATTGCAGCAATTTCTGTTATACTTACAAGTAGCCAACACAACGCTGAAAATGACCACAAAATCTTTGATAACTTATTATCATTTATGATTGCATTGGCGGCACATAAGATTATTAACATAATATGTAAAATTAACAAAAACATATTTCTCCTTCCACTATATATAGCGGTCTATTATTGTTCCAACCACTATATATATCAATAAATTTGACATGAAATGCGAGTTTCATTACTTCTCATATTTAGCTTTTAATCTTTCTAATTCCGCTAATTCTTTCTCTTTTAGTGCTTTTTCTTTTTCTAATCGTTCCATTTCCTTAAATGGTGCTACGAATTTTTCATTCATCATTTCAATGTTTTCATTATAGATATCACCATCACCATAAGAACGCAATTCAGCTAAGTAATCTTGTGCAATTTTTTCTGCAAGTTTTCTATCATCGTGGTCAATATTAACTGTAAATGCTACCCAATTAGTCCATGTTCTATTTGGATCTCCTCTTCGTATGCTATTACAATGTAATTTACTATCAACATAACATTTATATCTATCTGGTTCTTCACGCATGATCCATTTATTATCTCTATAATCAAACAGAACCTCATGTACATATTTCAATTCTACTTTTGACAAATCTTTTTCATCGGTTAAATCTTTTAACGGTTTTACATAATAATCACCATCACCACATAAACAGCAATACTTATCTGCATCTTGACGATTAGTGAAATATCCCACCGCATACCAGTCACTATAACAACCACCAAATACTCCGTATACCATTTCGTTCACCTCACTAAATTATTCTCTTAATTCAAATAACTTTTCTACTGCTTTAACTCGCTTTGTATTATCAATCGTTCTCTTGACTTCCTGTTGCCAAATACATTCCCATCCAGAAGGAGCTTCATGCTCACTGACTAAGACAATATTTTTCTCGCTCATCTTCTCAGCCCAATTCCAGAACCTGTCATAATCAAAATTCTTACTTGATCCATATTGTTTCGTACCCTTATATGGAATATCGCAATAAAATAAGCAGTCAACTTTATCAGAATACAACTCTTCATAATCTCCACATTGGAATTGAATATCCTGCAATCGTGGAATCTGTTCTAATAAATTTCTCTTAGCTTCATCGTAGTAATTTCTTTCAGTACCAGCTTTTGTATGAACAATACCTGCATATCCACCGTCAAAGAAGCGTCCATTATAACTTGCAAGAAAGCCAACTGCTCCAATATACCAATCAGGATATGTATTTAAACCTTTATTGAAACACTCTCTTACTTCTGAGTAATGTTCTTTTGTAATAAATTCTGGGAGGTTTTGTATCTGATTTAGATTCTTGAACATCTCTATAAGATATTTATGATTATCTGATGCGATTTTTATATCGCATTGAACTTTGTCAATTACATTACAGCCACCGCAAAATGGCTCTATGTATGTTTTGATATTATAATCTCGTAATCGCTCTTGTATAATTGGTAAAATATTATCAACTATACGTGATTTAGATCCCATATATTTCATTTAATCTACTCAGAGCGAAATTTCTTTAAGGCTGCCACTCACACTCCTTTCGTATTATTATTCTCTTATCTCAGTTCAATCTCACCATATTTTAATGTGTTGTCTTCAAACATCTTGTAACCTTGATATTCTCCGATTAAACCTTCAGCTTTGGCAAGAACTCCACCATCAACAAATTCAATGCGTTTCATCTTCTGAACATATGGTTTCGATAATGCTTCCAATGTTTCGTTGCTTGCAAAAATCTTTGGGAAATAACCTTTTATATTAAAGAACTCTGAAAGTTTCTCATTCAATTTCATTATGTCAAGCTCTTTTACTATTGAAAATTTCATTTAGTAAATATCCTCCTCTTTATTATTCTTTTCTTCCAACATGGAATAACCAATATATAAAATGCACCATATAAAATAATGGATTCAGAATGAAACAAATTATAAATACAATTACACACCCAAACATATTCATGTCATTACTATCATATATTTCTTTTGGTGTAACTGCCATGTCGTCAAAATCTCCAAATATGGATGATACTCCTGTTCCAAGAATTAATAATATATAAAAACATACAATTAATTCCATTATTTCTCACCTCACTAACTTCCAAAGAAAGATTTCTTTCAATGTATTATTCTCAATCAAACACAATACAGTGCTCTCTAATTGCTTCTCTGATATTTTCATGTAACTCATCAAGATTCCATCCATCGGCATGTACGAATAAACAATCGTCACCATCTTCTGTGAATGGCAATCCCTGTGCTACCCAAAATAAGTGACTATCATCAAACCCAAAATCTTTGAAAATATCACAATTATACAACTCTTCTAACTGCTTTTTGGAATATTTATTCTGCAAAATATCACCTCCTAAATCACCAAGAAACTTCGGTTTACTGTAGACTATTCTCCGTCATATAATTTAACTCTTCCATCTGAATTATAGATAGGCGTGATTCCAAATTGATAACCTGTTCTTTTTACAAAATACATAACTTTAGTATTCTTATCATAGAGAACTTCAGTATTATAGTGATCATCTTTATAAATTGTCACTAAATTTATATATTTATTTGCAAGGTAACTACTTTCAGGCTCAATATCACCTTTTGTGCATCCAGTCATTCCAAAACATAATGTTAATCCTATAACAACTGCTAAAATTTTCTTCTTCATATGATTTTATTCTCCTTTACCATACCCAGTTTCTTCAAGGAACTCATCAAATTCCTCGTTTGTCATATTGTTTGGATAATACATATCCACCACCATATCAAACGGCTTTAAATAATTATCTAACACATCTTCGGCATCTTCCTTTGCTTCTTGCATTTTCATATTGATATAATCTTCTCGTGTCATATTCCATGCAATAGGACAATCTGTGACAGTAGAAAATCTACAATATAATCCATTTGGTTGCTTTGATACAAATCCTGCCATATTATTCTCCCAACTCTTTTAGTGCATTAACAAGTTCAGCAAGTCTTGGATTCTCAGGATGTTCCTTTGCCATCTTTTCATATAAAGCAATATTATTCATCTTTTCAATCTCAGACTTTAATTCCTTTTCAATAGAAGCTTTCTGCTTTGCAATTTCTTTCTGACGATTTTCCTCATCAATTCTCGCATTGTATGCGTTCATATTAACTACGCCAACAACCTGAGCTGTCACACCTTTACCATATTCTTCGACTGTCTTAATTTCTTTTAAAATTCCAAGAACTCTATTGTCTTTCCCTCTCGCATTTACAATCAGATATAACGGATGGTTGCTATCATACTTAACAATTTCATTAATATCTTCATCGTATAAAGCAAATCCATAATCCTTCTTATTGTAATCATCTACCAAATTTACAATCGCCACTTTATTAAATCCTGTCATTTTATTATCCTCACTTTCATCTCTAACAATATCTAATTCACTTCTCTTGAACCAATATAATCCATTGGAACTTGCTGCATTGTACATTCCATCAATCTGAACCGCTATTGATCCACTTATGGTTTTAATGACTTGTCCATATAGACCAATAATGTTTTCTTCCCTGTATTTT
>OHAN01000570.1_pt1 | contig 36429 bp, 78 predicted proteins | sample 1577121 | NCBI WGS metagenome assembly OHAN01 (sample SAMEA3541554, study PRJEB24748) | human gut metagenome | biome: human gut; feature: human-associated habitat; material: faeces | place: China | collected 2012 | reverse complement strand
TGGATGTCTTCTTAAAAGACCGTCTGCAGCAGGAGATGATGGAACTCTTAAGCGATTATGACGGAACGGTGATCCTGGTGTCCCACAGCAGGGATGAGATCTACCGGTTCAGCGAGGAACTTCTGGTCATTGATGACGGGAAACAAATCTGTTACGGTGACACAAAGGCAATCTTTGACTGCCCAGAACAGGTGGAAGCAGCAAGGCTTACCGGATGTAAGAACATTGTTCAGGTAAAAAGGTTGGATGAACACAGTATCGAGATCCCGGACTGGGGCACAAGGCTTCATCTGGAACAGGAGATCGATGCAGAGATTACACATATCGGGCTTCGTGCACACGAATTCATCCCGGTGTGGGGCGAAAGAGAAGATAATTGCATTCCGGTTAAAGAAAAAGGAAAGGCAGAATTTCCATTTGAATGGAAATATTTCTTAAAAGGTGAGACAGAAGAAAGTGATGATATCTGCTGGTATGTACAGAAAAATCTATGGGACGAACTTACAGAAAAGGGCATTCCGGATTATCTGAAACTGCCGGAAAAAGAGATTCTTTTGCTGAAATAAAAATCATGATATAATGAGCGTTAGCGGACTGGCGTATGCTGGTTCTCTGACGCCTATTTTTGGGAGGAAAATAATGTATACAATCGGGACACATATGTCCATTGCGGGAGGAATTGCGAAGACTGCGGAAAATGTAGTAAAGATGAATGCCAATACGATGCAGATATTCAGCAGAAACCCGCGTGGATCCAGTTATAAAACTTATGCACAAGAAGAAGTAGAGAAATTCCAACAGATCCGTAAAAGCCATGCATTCGGTCCGGTTCTTGCACATGCGCCGTATACGATGAATCTGGCGAGTGCGACGGAAAAGACATATGAATTTGCCTGTACGGTGATCCGGGAAGATATCAGACGTATGGACGAACTGAAGATTGAAAACCTGGTATTCCATCCGGGCAGTCATACCGGGATCGGAGAAGAAGCCGGGATTGCCAATATTATCCGTGGACTTGATCAGGCGATTGCAGGAACGGAGAATATTAAGGTTCTGTTGGAAACAATGAGTGGAAAAGGGACAGAGATCGGATACCGTTTTGAACAGTTAAAGCAGATCCGAGACGGCGTACAGCACCCGGAGCGGATTGGAATCTGCCTGGATACTTGTCACGTGTTCGCGGCGGGATATGATATTGTCCATGATCTGGACGGGGTACTGGATGAATTTGACCGGATATTGGGACTTGAATTATTAAGAACGATTCATCTGAATGATAGTCTGATGCCTTTCGGTTCCAGGAAAGACCGGCATGCAGTGATAGGAGAAGGTGAGATTGGGCTGGAGGCACTTCTGAATGTGCTGCGCCATCCGAAGCTTAAAGATCTGCCATTCTACCTGGAGACGCCGCTTGATGATGCCGGGCACAAAGAAGAGATTGCCAGATTGAAAGAATATCTGGATGAGGAATAAGGAGCGGAGCAGTTGAAAAAGTTAGAATATATAGCAAGAATCCATACCGACTTTCCAACGAAATTTGGAATTCCAAGGCAGTCGGGACTTGTAAGTACAAAAGGAACAATTGTATTCGAGCCAGAATACCGCAAAGAAGAGGCACTAAAAGGGCTGGAAGAATATTCGCATCTGTGGCTGATCTGGGAATTTTCAGAGGTGGTCAGGGAGAACTGGAGTCCGACGGTACGTCCGCCGAGACTTGGCGGGAATAAGCGGTGCGGTGTATTCGCAACCAGGTCGCCGTTCCGGCCGAATCCGATCGGATTGTCCTGTGTCAGGCTGCTTGGGATCGAGAAACGTCCGGAAAAAGGTATGGTTGTTGAAGTCGAAGGAGCAGATTTGATGGATGGAACGCCGATACTGGATATCAAGCCATATCTGCCGTATGTGGACTGTATGCCGGATGCCAGAGGCGGATTCGCCGACCGGGTGAAGGGTTATGCACTGGAGGTAGATTCCTTAATAGCGTTTTAAGACTTAATATAATAACCGTCAGAATATTATTAAGGATTAAAAGCGTATAACTATTATTGTTATATCCTTATACAATATCATTTATCAGCTTAATACATCTTGTGTTTATTTCCCTGGCAATTCCTTATCTGTCTCTGGCAAGCACTTCATTTATCCCAATTAATGCCTTTAATATACCAATAAATCATATAATTTTCTTATATATAATATATGATAATTACAAAAATTATGATTACTAGATTCCTGTAAATCTATTCTTCGCCCTGCAAATGCCTTAGTAAGCCCAATAATCCCATTTCTGTCTCAATAGATGCATTCATATACACTAATTCTTTCTTATTTGCTCTTAGATCTATTTCCTTTACTCTATCATTTTTATATATGTTCCCAGTAATTCCATTAATTAACTTTAGTAAATAATAATTATATCCCATTAATCAGTTATATTTATTTTTCTCACTAATTATACAATTTATTGTACCCAATTAATCCATATATAATTGCTAATATTACCAATTACATGTTATCAAATTAACATTTTTTATCTCTTAAATCAGCATATGATAACTACATCATGGTATTATTCTGACACATATAAGGCATTTTATTGGCTATGCAACGGATAATACATTACTACATATTGTTATCATTATTACATTTATGTATTAAATATTTAGCTATATATTGTTAATTTTATTGCACAAATTTTTCTATTCTATAACATAATGTTGTTAGTTTTAATGTATATTAAATCATATTTTATATCTATATATTGTTATTATTTTTGTATCTTAGCTATATTTTAATAAATCTTAAATAACTATATATTGTTAATAAAGTTAACATATTAAACTAATATACAACAATAAACGTACAATATATTGTTATTATTTTTCCCAAGCAAAGGCATAGTATACCCAATAAAGTGCTTAGAAGAACACAAAAACGGGATATTTTAATAAATAAAAGGCATTTACATTTAGTTACTGTCTTATTTTCATACACATCAATTATTTTATGTAAAATAATAATTCATTTTTTCTGTCATATTAAAAATATAACTAAATAAAAGGAGAACTAATTATATGCAAAAAATGAATTACGAAGATTTTCTTAAACATCTTAAATTCGAATTACTTCAAAATATTGAAGATATTACACCAACAGATATAGTTTACACATCAGATAAGCTTATTTTTCATTCTAAAAATCAGTTTATGCGTCCCTTAGAATTTAAATTAAATCAATTATATAAACAATATTTAAATAATTCGTCAATAGAAGAAATTGCATTGTCAATATCTGAAGCATTTTATAGAAACAAAAATTCTAATGGTAGTGAATATAAACTTAATAATTTAGCTCCAGAAATTAATTCAAATGATATAAAACACTATATTATGCCTCAATTAATACAAAAGCCGGACAATATGGAAGATTTAAGCGGCATTCCTCATAGGCCATTTTATGAGTTCGAAATAATTTATAATGTGATCATACCTAAAGAAAATTCAGAAGGTACAATATTTGTAATTGATAATAACTATATGAGGGACATACTGAAAATTGATGAAAACGAATTGTACAATCTTGCAATTCATTCAATATATTCCAACAAATATTTTATCAGTGTATTAGGTGATTATTTTTTGACGCAACTGGCAGATGATGATAATTATGAAAAGACAAAGAAAGAATTATCTTTTCTAAGTAATTCTGGTGGGTTTGAGAGCAAATGTATTAAAGGAATATATGCAATTCAAAATGTAATCGACTTTTATAATACAAGTGCTATTCTGAACAATAATTTGCTTAAGAATATTTCAGAGAAACTGAAAACAAATTTATACATTATTCCTGTTACAGCACATATTCTGTTGATATGTAAATACAGTGAATTTACTCCTGAAGAAATTCAAATGGCATTAAAGATATTTGGTATTCAGGAAGAAGAAGATTATCTGAGTTCAGATATATTTATATTTAACAAAGAATCAGGTGAATTAAATAAAATAGAATAAATAATACAATATAATTTAAAACAGAAAGGAAAGAGAAAAATGATTATAACTATATTAATAAATGTAGTCTTTGTTGTTTCATTGATTATGTTTAGTTTTTATTTTGTGACTGCAATCAAATACGATATAACTCTTATTGATAAGGCATATATGAGCTTACTTATAGGAGTATTCCCGGGAATTGTTAATGTAAGTTTTAAAAATTCTATAGCTACTGTGATAGTTTTATTAATTAGTGTAACGGCTCTTATATGGATAGCTTTTACAAAATTTTTTGAGAAAGAACATAAAAAAGAAATTCTTTATGATTGTTTGCTTTATGATATATCACAGGATAATTTAAAGAAATTCAGACATATGAGCCGTAATAAACAGATTGCTTTTCTAAAGTCTGTTATTACAACTGTAGAATCAGCAGAAAAGGAAGAGTCCACTGATGAGAACGGTAATAAGGTTATTACAACCAAGACAGTAATACAGCAAGTACCTTTAATTGAAAATGATGAAGAATTAGCAGAGTATGAACCAATTCTTAGAAAAAAATAAAGTATGGAGCATTTATTATGACGCTTACAGGAAATGATGCTGTTGATTTTTTTTGAATCAATGCAGCACCCAGACGAAAGGCAGCAGGAAATATTATCTAAGATTAAAAGCAATATAACCTTAAGGAATATTCCTAATGGGTATGAAGCTGATATAAAGAATTTGGACATGTCTTTTTTAGGAGAAAAATAATGACATTTAAAGAAGCAAGAAAAAAAGCAAGAAAAATAGCACAGCAAACTGGATATTGGGGATATATTTTTAAGGATAAATCCGGGGAATGGTTTACATCAGACTGTAATAATTTTACTTCTGATAATTCATTCTATGTAAATAAGGATGGTAAGATCCTTAACATGCAAAAATATGAGAAGATAAAAAAGAAGCTTGATAAACAGGGAATTAAAGGACTGTGTTTATTTTCACCCGAATTAATGAAATATATTGAACAGCATGGTGATTATTAGAAATATGATAAAAAAATTACAATATATAGTGATTTTTCTTTAATTTAAGTTAGTACATTTACACTACTTAAATATAAAATAGTGTGGATTTTACACTATTTAGATAGAAGATAATAAATAGGGGGCTATTTATGAAGATTATTATACTTTCGTTTGTTATAACTTTTATGGTAATAATGCTGTTTAAATCAACTATTGATTTAATTGACAGAGTAAAAGAGAAGTCATTTCTATATAGTCTTATTGAGCAATGCACTGATTGCAGCCATGATGAGATTATTACCTTTAAGAAGCAGTTATCAAGGGAAGAGCAGATGGCATTTTTAAAGTCACTTAAGTATAAGAAGTCTTATAAGAATGGATTCCTTATTACAGAAGAGACAGATTTAAAAATATATGAATTAATACTAAAAAGGAGATAAGTTATGAAATTTAAGAAAAAGAAATCATTTTGGAAAGAATTTTTTAATGAGTGTACAGGAGTAATATTAGTCGGGGCAATTATGATATATATTGCCTTATCTGCCATTATAGGCAATCTGATATTGCCATACATAAATAACGGAAAAGAAATAAATCCGTATATAGAAGATGTAAGCAATAAGTTTTCAATATTTTTGATAAAAACAATCATAGGTGCTATATGGCTATTTGGCATTATTTTCGTACTGTTAATTGCTTTTGCTATTATAGGCATAATTGTAATAGCAATAGTAACCGGAATAACACATATAACAGCCGTAAAACGATACACATACCTGCCATTAACAGCAGATGAAGTAAGAGAAGCTATAAATGAAGGATTAATTGAAGATACTCCCGAAAGCTATACAGACTACCTTACAAAACAGATGAAGTATTTTGATGGCAGCGTAATCTTTTCAGTTGATGATATGAAAATGATAACAAAAACAGTAAAAAGAATATGGAATGAATCATTTAAGCTTAATAAAGATTTTCTTATCAGGAATGAAATAGAAAGTTATGATTATCTTCCATTTGGATTTGGAGATGACAGAGCTGATTTATTTTGCCAGTTAAAGAAAGGCAAAACAGTAACTTTTGATATGGATGAAGGCTCTTTAATTACATCATATTGATACATGCAACAGAGGCAGGTCAGACCATAGCAAGGAGTTTTATATTGTTTTTGAACATCTGCTTAAAACTGCTCTGGATATGAAGTTATTTAATAAAGAACAATTCTTTAAGAATTAAAGAAATTAAACTATATGTTCCTAAAAATACAATAGAAAAAGAAATCAATATTAGTTTGTAACAACAGTTTAATAGCAAGAAAGGAAAAACTATGGAAATAACAAAAATAAATCCAAGAATATATACATACAACTTAAAGGCTTCTAAAGATGATGAAATTTATTCATTATGCTTTTGGGCTAGATTTACATTTGACTGTGATGCAGGGATTCTCACAATTAATAGTGATGCCGGAGATTATTCATATCGCTGGGGATATAATGAACATGAAGATTTCATGCATCTTATGAGCCGGATTGATAAATATTATCTGGTAAATAAGATTTCAAACAGAAACATATTTCTTCTTGAAAAAAGCAAGAAAGGAACAATCGAAAATATTGAAACTAATGGCTTTGAAGAATATGGCATTAAAACTGAAAAAGAATGGGAAGATATTAAAAATGAAATTTTAGATATTGATACATGGGATGAACATTATTTCTATGAAAGTGTAAAAAGTATTGTCCCGGATATAGATTGGGAAAGTATTTATATTGAAAAAGATTATCCGTCAGGAGCAAATATAATTGTTGAAATATTTGATAAATACTTGCAACCTGAAATAAAGAAAGAGTTTTCAAAAGAAACAAAAACTAAAACAGATAAACAGGCTATTGGATGAAGAATAATTTTAGAAAAGGAGAACGTAGTAGACAGTATTTTATGTAAAAGAAGTAATAAATGTTTATTTTACAATACTTCCATACATACGATACAGTCTGCTACTAAAAATAAGTTATGAATTTAAAATTAAAAACACATAACGAATATTTTAATATTAATTTTGATAATGCGACTGATGAAAATATCAATAAATCTTTGTCAAAAAAACGAATAACTAAAATTGTTTTAGCAGGTATTCTTATATGTTTTATTTTAAGCATTATAAGTTTAATTATAAAACTTACATTTATTTCAATAATTACATTAATAGGTTTTAGTGTTTTTATATATTTAAGCTTATTTATATGTATCAGTAAAGACATTGATTCCACAGTTATAGGTATTAAAAATTCAGAATATTGGGATAAAATAATAGCTTTAAAAAAGGTTATTCAAGAAATAGACATGAATAAAGAAGTATATTTTCAATCAGATTTTACAGAACTTGTTTATTTAAAAAAAAATAGCAGCATATATTCTGAATATAAGTTACCTTTAAGTGAAATAAAATATTCTGAATCAGATAACTTTGATTTAACTTATGACAAAAATACATTAAATATAATTTTGTATGTTCCTATAAAATATATATATTGAATGTATTAAGAAGCTAAACCTTTGAAGATTCACTTATACCTTGTACTCAGTATAACTTGATCCGCTATCTTATATAGTATTAAATTTGCACTTTAGAATTTACATCCTGACATACCACATTAAAACTAAATACAATCTGATTCTTGTATAGAAGATGACGGAATCCATACCCTGTTACATTAAACTGCTAAACACATGTATAGCTCTTAATGTTAACAGGGTATTTTATGTTTTTCTCTGACATTCAGATACTTCTGTTTGGATATCAGATCATATGCTTATTTTTTTACATATGGATTTCCCATCAAACCATAGATTAGTAACTTAAAGCTTCGGCAAGATTACTGATATTACTTGAAAATATACACACTTAATGATATATGCTTTTTATGTCAAAAATTTAATTTAAAATTCTGCCATATTAACTTTAACAATTTAAATTTCTGAATAAAAAATTTAAATATTTTTTTATTCTGTCATATTAATAAATGAAAAATATAAACAAGAAAGGAAATAAAAATGAGTAAAATACAATTATTAAAAAGAAGCAAAAAAATGTTTTTTTGTTTTCCGGCAATTTGTCTGTTGTTATCAGGATGTGGATTATTTAATAATAGTGTACAACCAATTAATATAGTTACAGAGGAAAGTACTGTTTCAAACAATAATCAGACTTATATTGATAACAAAGAATATGACAAAATAGTTATAAACAGTGAAGAAGAAGCTGAAGCTTTATTAAATGCCAATACATTACCGGTAACAATCAATACTGAATCAATTTCTTATGATGGTCCTACAGACCCTGAAACTATTAATCAAGAAGTAAAAGAAAAATATGGAGAAAATGCTGAATTTGACATGTGGGAATATCAAAATAACTACATATACATTACCGGATGGAACAAAACTTCAAGCAAGTAATGAAACTTCTTTTAATTCAGGAAGCAGTTTTATATTTAATGATAATAACAATAATGAGTATTGTTTTTATAATTTTATGGAAAACCAAGAGGGTTTTTATGTAATTCCCAGCAAATTATTAGTTATTAATAAAATCAAAAAATAAGAAAGGAAACAAAAAATGATAAAAAATTCTGATACTTTCGAAAATTGTACAAATTTAACATAAATTGTAGGCATTAATAATTGTATTGGTTTAACAAAAATAACAGGATTTAGTAATTGCACAGGATTAACAGAAATAACAATACCAGATAGTGTAAAAGCCATAAGTATGTATGCATTTAATAAATGTACTAATTTAACAAGCGTAATATATAAAGGAACTACATATACAACTAAAAGTAGCTTATCCAGTGCTTTAAAAGCTAGTGGTGTAAAATGTGATTCAGATGCATTTAATAATGCAGGATTAAAATAAAATATAAATATCTTTAAGCCGGTTACTTTTGTAGCCGGCTTTTCTGATACATTTTAATACTATAAATATTGTTGGCATTGTATATAATTAAATGGCAAAAATAAATACAAGAACCATTAAAAAAGATATTAAAAACAAATATTTTATGTCAAATAATTTATTTAATTTTCTGTCATATAATATAGGAAAATATATTATATAAAGGAGAATTTATTATGTTAATTGATGATTTAAGAAACAATATAAAAATTTCTTTAAAGGAAAAGATTGAAACAAAAAATAGTATTCATTATTCTGTATACAAAAATATATTAGACAAAGCTCAGAAAGATGCAAAAGAAAATAAATGTGATGTAATTGCTGATGAATATATAATAAGAGCAGCAAGAAAGGAATTAAAGCAGCTTGAGGATACACTTTCATATATTACAAATGAGAGTGATCCAAAGAGATTTTCAGAGCTTACAGAAAGCATTGCTGTTGTAAATAATTTTTTACCTAAATCTGTATCAAATCAGGTAATTGCGGAGTATTTATTAGACTCTCATATTGAAAAGAATATGGGAATATGTATGAAATCACTTAAGCTCAAGTTTGGAGCATTGTTAGACAGTAAAGTTGCATCAGAAGTTGTAAAGGAATATATTAAATAATATGAATAAAAGGAAAGAGAGGTATTAAATATGCTTGGTTGTCCATTTTGCGGTCATTCTGATGGGAATGATGATGAAATCATTAAGAAAGAAATTAATTATATGAATAATGAAGAATGCCAGATTGATATTATAAAAGAATGTGATATATGTAGAAAAAAGTATAAGGTTGAAAAGACATTCACAAAATCCTATGAAAAGTATTTTTGTGATTATAATTACAATTAAATATTAGTCAAATAAAATAATTAATTAAAAAATAAAGGAGTGATTATTTTAAAGCATATTTTTTCTAAGTGTATATAAATATTGATGGATATTTACATAAAGAAATGGTTCGAGAAATAATATTAACGGTTTTGTACAGTGCTAAAATTTTTTAGGATATAAGGAAATAGAATTTAGGGAAATTTAACCGGATTGAGGTGATACTTTGAAAAATAAACAAGCGATGGCAATGATAAAAGATAAATTAATACAAAAAATAAAATGGGAATTGCCAAATTCTCCCCAAATGGAAATGTTTATGTATGGTGAAGCAAGCGTGGAAGCTAATAAAGAGATGCAGGGACCATTAGAGAAATTGTATCAATATGAAAATCAACCAGACATGAGAGAAAAAGTAAGAGAATATATTAATCAACTTGATAAGGAGATTAAAAGAGCTGAAAGTGAAATTGTTAATACAGACGATAAAAATTATGAAGCTCGTATGATGTCAAGACTTAATACATTAACAGAAGTCAGAAATGATTTACTTGGAAGATTGGAAGAGGTGGTATAAGATGACTAATTTAGAGAAATTAAGAACTGGAACAGATGAAGAAGTATTACATCTTATGCAGCGATTTGCATATAGAAGTCTTAGTTATACTTATCAAGAACTTCAGACGGAGGAATTTTTGCAAGAAGAATGTCATGTAAATTATAAAGGCGAAGCTATAAAATAGGAAGGGAAACGGATAAAAATATTAAAGAATAAGGTAAATAAGATAAAGGCAAAACTGATTGTAGAAGTTGAAGGAAAATTTTATGATAATGAATCGTCAGAAGAGACATTGAGATACTGTGTCGAACAGGACCTTGAAGATGCAGGATTCAATATCATTGATGTGTCGGTAATGAAGTGAGGTGTGATTGATGGAAAGATATATGGAATGTTCTACATGTGGCAAGTCATTACTTGAAAATTCAATTATTGTTGTAAGAACTGGGTTTACAGATAAATATTGTTCATATGGTTGTGCAGCAATTGGTAGTGGATTTTTTAAAAATATAAAATTAACTGATGAAATTGTCCAAGAACACAAATCTTGTGATGGAAGAGATTGGCTAATAGGAGATTGATGTGATATAAATGAGCCAAATTAATAAAACACAAAATAATTTGCAGTCAGTATGGAATAATTTGGATCTTGCTTATGAACATATGGAAAGAGCTATTGAGGATTTATCGCAAATGACTGGACTACCTGATGAATTAGAGAAAATGATTGGGCAGTATGATTTATCGGAAATTAGTATGATAAAGCAGGAAGTTGAAGAATTGATGAAATGAGGTAATGTAGATGGAAAATAAAAAAACATTAAAATATTTAAATGATATGAAGAATAGTAAAATGCCACCATTTGATAGTCAATATGAATTTTTCTTTGCTACACTGGAAAATTATTATATTGCAAAATCAAATGGTGCAAAGATTATAAAAGAGGAGCTTGTGGAATGGGATTCTGAAGCACAAAAAGAAATTGTTAATATATTGGCTGATATTATAGAATCTGATGAATTAATTGGCTTTGATAGAAATGATATTTTATCGTTAGCTGATTAAATGATGATTTCTGGGTAAATAGATTGGAGATAATAATAAAATGGTAAAATTAAAAGTAGGCAGAGATATACTTAATATTGATAATAATGATTTAATTTTGGATAATGGAGCTTGTTATCAAATTATTACGAAAGAAAAGAACGAAGGTTTTAAATCTTACCCAGTTAGAATGAGTAAGAAACTATTTAATGATTTAAAAAAGTACGATCTGATTTTTACAAATGAAGGATTAAAACAAGATGCTATTAAAAGATATAGTGTGCTAAATGTAACTTATTGGAAATTTAACATAGAAAAAATGCAAAGATTTGGATATTGAAGATTTTATAATATCAAATAATATCGGCAAAACCCCGAAGCTTAAAGCTTCGTGGGATAAGCCGATTTTTTTATGCTTTAGACAAAATTATATTTTAGCTCTGTCATATTAATTATCGAAGAATAGCACGAAAACTCCATTCAACAAAAATCGGTTGCGAATAGTTCATAGAAACTGAAATGTAAAATATATACTTAACAATAATTTAAGAATTGTCACACTAAAAAATTTCTTAGTGTAAGATCCTTTTTTTTCTGTCATATATAAATTATCAAAATGAAAAGGAGAAACAAATTTATGAATAATGCATACACATACAAGGCAAAGAAAATAAATTGGAGAACCAGTGCTAAAGATGAAGAAAAGCAGTATGTAACAGGTAATATTGTTACTGTAAACGACAGATATTTTATTGTTAATCCTGAAATAGTAACTGATTGTGGACTTACAGGGTTATCTTTTGATAGTGGTTTTACAGAAATAGATAAAGATACAATCGAATCGGTAATTAATCCTGTTATTGATAAGAAGAAAGAAATATTAATAAAGGTTTACTCAGAGCTTATAGACCTTTCGGATGCTACAACTGATGAAGAGCTTGCAGCTCTTTGTGATGCATGTAATTATGATTATGATACATTATCTGAATGGAATAAAGAATGTAAAGCATTAATGCCGGGCAATGGAAAATATAGTAATTTTACCAGAGCATTAATCGAGAGCAATTATGATAATAATGCACTGATTGATTATGCTAAAAAGTATAAAGAGTTTATGAATGAACCACCTGTAAAAACAAATAATATTAAATCAAAGATTTCTGACAGAGAACTTTAAATTTTAAGACTGGTACTTAAATGTGATATATTTTTGTACCAGCTCTTTTAATTAGTTTTTTACAATGTTTTACCATAAAATAATTATAATTAAGTCAAGAAATAAAATTGAAGAACTAAATTATGATTAAAAAGACAATAGACCTGATAAATAAAGATATAAAGCTTTTTCTGAACAGGATAAAAAAACAGCAAAGCTTAAAAAACATATGAAGGAGAATTTTTTATGAATGGTTATGAAAAGATTTCAGATGAATCAAAAAGACAGGAAAAAGTCAATAGATTAAAGAGTAAGATACTGACTGATATAAATAAAAAGATAGATGTATGTAAACGGGAGTTACATTCAGATACTACTTCAGATGAAGATTATTCTTTTTGGGTATACAGATATTTTTATCTGTTAGAACTAAAAAAATATATTGAAGATAAATATACATTTATGTGTTGGACATATGAATATAAAGATAAAGATATTAGGATTTATATAATAAAGGATCTTTATCTTGATATCTGGCTTCAGGATGATTATCCATTTGTTAATACTTTTTTGTATAACTTAGAATTTGAGACAGAGATAAAATGTAATTACAGTAATATATATTCTTATCTGAATGATAATTATTTCGGTTATAATTTTACAGATATAGTTGATGAAGTCTTATATAAGCAAAAGCTTCAGAAAAACTGTTCTGAGTAATTAGTCATGCAAGATGAGCAGCTACGAAGTAGATGTAAGAATAGAATAAACAAGTAAGAATTATTGGTTTCATTAGGAGGTAAAGTATTGGGACGATTATGGGAAAAAGTAGAAAATAAGTTAAATAAAAGTGGTCGAAAATGGAAAGAAAGTGAATACATGCCATATAGATGTGCTGAACTATTTTGTGAAAAATGCGGTAAGAGTATGGGTGTACAAGATATTATATGCACCGATTTGCGAACACTTATATACTGCAATGCTTGTGTTAAACCGTATATACGACAAGTACCATATAATTTGGCAGACGATAAAGAGATAGTTTTTGATAATGGTTTAACCATTGAAATCAAATATAAGGACAATTATTATCATGACCTGACTTGTAATAAGATTTGTTATTTTAATAAAAAAGGAAGATATATCAAGATTAAAGGAAAAACTTATTACTTAAATATTAATCAAAAATAGTACCAAGAAATTTCGATTTTTTATGAGGAGAAAAATTTATGAGTATTGAGTTAAAGGATGCCAGAAATAAACTGGATGTTTTAGAAAAGTTTATTAATAACCCTGAATTAATTATGTCTGATTTATCCGTATACGGAGTAAGCGATTATGATTTTTTATTTAAGAATATAACTGTTAATGGTAAAACATTTTATGCTTCATTAATAGAATATCTGAAGCAGGCTGAAGTATTTAATAATGATGATATATTTTTAACGCCTTATTCAGATGTTGATAATGTAACGGTTAAGATTTCTTCATTTGACGAATTTCGCAGTCAAAATATTATGCACATAGATTTCATAAATCATACTTATAACATTATTGACGATTGCATCAAATATTATAATAAAATAATGAATGATGAACCTAAATATGAACCTTATGAGATACAGGACATTTTTAAAAGATACGAAAATTATACATTTAAAAAGAGACTGGCTAATGCACAACATTGTTTATTTAACAAAGATAAGACATGCAGTGTCAGGATATCTGATTTCTTTTTCAGCTTATTTGTGTCTAAGCAGTATTTAAAAAAGATATTTGATAAGGAATATAAAAGAGCTGAAGAAGCAAATAAATATTTAAAAAAGAGTTATGATGAAGATATAGAACGGCAGAAACTATATATCCAGAAAGCTCCTGAGCAGATACTTAAAATAAAACAGAAGCAGAAAGAGATTGCTAAATATCTGTCTAAATACGGATTTAAAGAGAAAATAGAAGGAGACCAGCTATGAAAATGAAGAAAACAGATTCAAGGATTAAAGAAATACAAAATGCTTTTAAAAATTTTTCACTTAAGCTTATTTGTATATATATAATAACAATATTTTTAACTTTTGTATCTATGAAAACAGGTCATATGTCGCTTTATAAGATATGTTTTCTTATTTCAATAGCAACATTCACTTGCACTCTTATGTTTGTCACACTTTCCTGTGTTTGGTTTATTAAACAAAGAAGAAAGCATGAAAATAAGGAAGATAATATAAAGGAGTAACACTTATGAAGACACTTAATACAATAAATGAGCTAATAGAAAAAGCAGAATCAGAAAATGAAAGACGTATATTAGATACAGTAAAAAATACCTTAATAGGAGAAGTTAAAGAAGCCTCTAAGGAGATGTTTGCTTGCAGTTGGTGGACTGGGGCTACATATGATGATGACGGATACTCGAATGATGACAGAGAAGAAGTTGTAGATGCAGATAGGGCTATTAATATTGTTGAAAATATTATTTATGATAATTGTGATGAAGAATAATTTTATCAAATACAATGAGGTATATATATGAACGATAAATTAAAAAAAGATATTGCTGAAGCAATAGAAAGCCTTGAAAAGCAGATATCGGAATGTAAGGAACAGATATCAGTTGTAAAAAATACAGACTTTAATGCACCTGTAGATGAAGACACTTGGCATAAGATATGTTTCACATCGCTTCGTACATCTGATTTAATGGGTAAACTGTTAAAAAATATATTTCCGGAGGCAGAAGATATAAAAGTAGATTCCAATTATGTAATATTTACTCTATATGGCTTTAAATGCTTTTTACCTACATCTGATTATTATAATATAGAAGTAGATACAAACTGGTATATTAAGGATAAAGGCTTGGAAACTTTCCATGAATATTGTAAGAGAACAGGAAGAAATGTTACTCTTTTACAGGAAGAATATCTTAAGATAGAAAAGCCTACATTTAAACAGAAAATCAATTATGTATTTGATACTCCAAGACATAAAAACATGCCTTATTGGAAGAAGAAATTTTTATATATCAGGTATCACAGTGTATATAAAGCTGCAACTGATAGAGAAAAAATAAAAGAAAATTGTGATACCACACATAAGCTTTATGATGATTATAAGGACAGATATTATAAAGACCGCAAAAACATGATCTTAAAGGCTAAGGAAATGAATAAATTACTATCCGAGCTTATGAAGTTTACTAAGGAAGTAAAAGCTCATGGAAGCTATTTTAATGGTTATCTTTCACCGCAACAGATAAAAGATGAATTGTAAAACATATTATTAATATTCGATATTAATTTAAGGGCTGTCACACTAAGAAATTCCTTAGTGTGAGGTCCTTTTTTTTTCAGTCATATATATAATAAATAAATTTAAAGGAGAAATAAGTTCATGAATATTGACAGATACATCAATGATTTTAAACAGTTCATACAGGAGAAATATAATAAAAAGTACGCAGAAATTGCATATGACAAAATTAAAAGTAATGGATATAAAGAATATTGCCATAAACTTGAAGAATTAGCGCTTTTAAGAGATATAGTTGCGTTGTCTGAGTGTACATTTGACAATATAAAAGAAAATTTCAAGGAATTATATAATAATCAGATAAAAATTGAAAAAGAAAAAGATGCTTTAAAAGCTGAAATTACAGAGCTTAAGGACAAGCTAGAAAAAATATCAGAAACAAATTCTAAAGAAATTGCATCAAAAGTAGAAAATGATTCTGTACATAAGAAATTAACTGAAAAAGAACTTGAGACTATTATACACGATATTTCATATATGAAAAAAGCTACACCATCATTTTTGCAGGGGGCTATGAGTTTGCAAAACAAAGAAAAGTATTCCCCAATACTTGACATAATTACAGCGGGATATTCTGAAACTTTTGTAAACATGTATCCTGAATCAGTATATGGAATATCAAAATACGCTGTATATAATATTATCAGTCATGCTCTTATATCAGGGAAAATAAAAGTATCTACCTATTTGCTTAATAGTCAAGCTATAATTGATTTTTGTAAAAACAATGGCAGGAATGTTGAAATATTATTAAAAATGGATAAATATGTCAGTAACCCTGCAATGCTTAAAATGCAGAATACTCTTGTCCAGGTAAAAAAATATGGTGCAGCAATATTGACTGCATCTTCAATTAATAAAAGAGTATTTACTGAAAGATTTTTCGAACATTTATATGAAGACATGAGAAGACAATCAATGTATATTCCAAGTAAAAATAATAATGGCAGCAGTTATAATACTGATAATTTATTATCTCATATATATGACTCAAAGCATTATCCTGGAGAGCAAGCATTTTTAAAGAAATTGATTTTAGTAGATTCTGTATATGCAGATTCAATTGTAAATGATAATCTTGTTTTTTCTAATAACAATATTAGATTTTTTCCAAATAAAGTTAATGTAGAAGACATAATTGATTTTGTATCATTTATACATACAGTAAACATGTTCCTTAAAAATCATGGAGATATTTTAGCAAAACTTCTGACTGATATAAGTGACTCTGAGGAAGTTGTAAGAACGCATATCGATAGAGCTATATGTATATATGAAAGCCTTGATGAAAGCATTGCAAAGGTAGTAGAGGAATATGAGAAGAATACGGGGGAAAAGATTAAGTAACATAATATTGTAAGAATGTTAAATAAAAGGAGTAAAAATATGGGTATAAAGATTAAAACAACAAGAGCAAAGCAAATAATTGATTGTGAAGGTTATATTGAAGGTTTGACAAATGGATTTATTACAGTTAGTGATTCATTGACATTAAAGGATATATATAAGCTTATTAACACAAATGATTATATCATAACTGCTGCAAAGATATATGGAGAAGGAGGACACCAGGATAAAGAAATTTTAATTAACTGTAGCCAGATTGTATCTGTAGAAAAGTATTTATAAAAGATGTAGCAGCAATATCTCATCCGGAATTAACCGGGTGGGATATTTTTTATTTTCTGTCATATTTTTTATATTGAATAATATAAAGGAGGATTAAAAATGTTAATTAATAATAGCGAAAATTATGGTGCCGATATCAAATTCGTGTCATATACAGGACATTATCCTAATTTGTGTCATGGAGTACTTACATTGCTGATAGATGGTAAAGAAGCTAAATTTGGACACAAAATTGAAGACTTTGATTTTAAAACAGGAAAATTTAAAGATGATAATTATTCTTTATTTTGGAGCAGTGGCGGTAGAATTGTCAATTATAATTGTGCACATCAAGGTGAATGGATGATTAATGTTGAAGATTTGCCTGAACAGTATCGTAAATATGCAGCAGAGATTGATAAATTATTTAACGAAAATGTCCCTTATGGATGTTGTGGTGGATGCTTATGACTCCTGGGGAGACATAATGTATGGAAATAGCAGAAAGGCAGTAGAATATATAAAAGAAAAACATGATGTTAAAGTATTGATGGAAGATAACCGCTTCAGTAATTTTCTAAAAGGAAAGGTATACAGATGATATGAAAAATGGACTTTATCATATACAGAATAATAAAATTTATAAAATGTCACTAAATGAGCCTATGAAGCAGATTGGAGTCGTAGCAAGCATTAATGACAGAAACAATCTCATAGATGGTTTTGCAAATGAACTTATCAATAAGATAGAATCAAAATATTGTCAGAGAGATTTGACAAGTCAATATATTGGAATGCAAACTTGTGAATGGATTAAAGAAATTGCAGAAACCATGAAACAATGATTTATAGAAGAATGGAGATGATTATATGCGACTAGAATATAATGAAAATCAGGAGAAAGAGCTGCGAATAACAGAAATAGAAGCTATTCTTGAAAATGACTTGTATGAAAACGAGGTGGAAGAACATTGTTTAGAAATTGAGTTGCAATTTTTACAAGGTAATGAAAATACATATGGTGAACCACATGCATTCGTTGAAACAGATAACGTGTCATTTGATGTCATATACGAATATGAAAATGATAGATATTCTGCGACATTATATGATAAGAATGGAAATCCACAGCGTCCATATCTGAATAGTGAAAACTTAGAGGAACTTATTGGACAGATTTTGGAAACCGAATGAAACGAATTTCTTAATGTAAAAGGAGAAAATATAATGAAGCGTGATTTAGTAGATGAATTGTATAAAATTGCATATAAGCGATATAGAGAAAAATATCCAAATAAAGATTTTGCATCTATTCCCAATTTTTTAGATTCACTTTGGTTTAGCATTGAAGGTGAACTTAATAGAAATGGATATAATGCAGCAAAGAAATATGTCGAAGAAGCAGAGTTAATTGAATTAAAGTAAATGAATTGGCGATTTACTGGTATGCATGAGTAGACAAGAGTTTCTTTAGAAGATTGGAGGAAAGATATGACCTATTTAGAATTAGCAAGAAAGATAAAGAATGCATATAAGGAATTAAAGCAAAATGAAGTATATAAACTTTTCAATGTCATATGGAATAATGACCTTGGAGAGTCAGAAATTACAGTTGAAAATGATGCTGGATTTAGAGCAATTATTATTGGTAATACAAGCGGTATAAAAAAATCAAGAGGTTACATGTATTTGTTTTATACCAATAATGACACAGAATCATTTCCGACTATTAAAGAAATAGAACACAGATTAAGAGTAGTTGCAAATCAAGAAATTTTAACAGATAAAAATGTGAATTATTTTGATTGGGAACAGTATGGTTCTTTAGAAGAACAGAGAAAATATTTTTCAGAAATAATTTTAAATACAACAAAATGATGATTTACTGGTATGCATGAGTAGACAAGAGTTTCTTTAGATTAAAAGGAGAGTGTAAACTATGGCATATATATTAGGAAGATTGATTTCATGGAATATAAAATTTGAAAAAGTTGATAGTAAATGCGTAAGAGTATATGGAAACTTTGATGGTTTTTCTGTAGTAAGAGAATCAGAACAGGAAAACTATATCGAAGTGGATGGAAGGCTTATTGACTATGAGAATTTTGAAGATTGGCTATATGTTATTAAGCAATGAAACGATGATTGACTAAGAAAGTGAGAAAATAATATGGTAAGAAAAATTAACAATAAATTGTATAAAGTTAATACATATTTTTCTGCACACATTATTGAAGTAGATGATAATTATGATGAAGAAGTACAGAAACTAAGAAAAGAAATCCAGTTTGACAGTATTGGATACAAATTGAACTTACTTGTATATCTTGCCACATTAACGGTACAAGGATATGCAATTTTAAGCGTAACAGAATTTAATATTGATGGAAGTAAGCCTAGAGTTGCTTATGCAAGTAATAAAGATTTCAAGAAAATTGTTAAATATTATTTTGGAAAGAAAGCATAGGAATCAGAAATTTACTATTAGGAAGGATATCAAAGGAAATTAGAAAGTAATTGGTTTAGAAAAACAGATGTAACTGGCAGTTTCAATAGGAGGAAAAATAAATGAAATTAAAAAAGGATAGAAACGATAAAACGATAACGGATAATATAAAACTTTCAAAGACTGCTGAAGAACTATTAGAAGCCATGAAAACTGAGTACTTACGAAGGATAGAATCAGCACATGTGCTGTCAGTAAAAAATGCGTGGTATTATTCGTATTTAGGTTCATTAGATTTTGCTAGACAAATGGGACTTATTTCCGAGGAACATCGACAAGAGTTATGTCAGAAATTTAGTAAAGCTATTACGAATATAATAACGAAATAATGAAACGATGTAAATGCTCGAAATGCAAGACATCTTACGGTTGCATGGATACCAAAAGAAATTAGAAAGTAATTGGTTTGGAAAAATAGATGTAACTGGTAATTGGAAATATAATCGCATAGAATAACAAAAACTTAAAAAATTGCGAAGCAAATTTTAGATAATTAAATAATAAGGAATAAATAAGGGATTGATTAATTTAATCCCTTATTTTTTATTTGGATACACTTCGAAGCTTTGGTCCAGGATATTTACTTATGCTTTGTACTCAGTATATAACTTCAACTGCATAGCTTGATTACATGTTCATATTAAAGCCCGGCCTTTCATAAAAACGAGAAATATAATCCACCATATGTATGATAGGAAATATAATATTTTTTTGACACAAAAAATCGGTTTATCCCAACAAACCATAAATTTGTAACTTAAAACTTCAAAGTTTTATCTATATTGTTTGATATTATAACAAAATAAATGTTTTTTCTGTCATATATAAATTAAATAATTTTTTAAAGGAGGCCATTAAATGAGAACAAAGAAAAATAATAATGTAAAAGAATTAATAGAAAAACTCAGAAAGACGGCTTTATTAAAGGATATTTTAGAAATAGAATAATTTCATACATATAAAATATCCAACCAAAATTCTTGTTGAATTTTCAGATGGAACATCTAAATGATATTAAAAGTAAAGAGAGGACAAAACTATATGAGTTACAGAACAAATGTAAATGGTACACAGATTTTTGGCGATAACGAATGGTATGGCGAATGGGGCAAATACCTTATAAGTAAAGGTATAAAAATCAGTGATGAAGGTTTATATGAGGGCGAACTTGATGATTTTATGGAAGCCTTAGAGGTCATTGAAAAGATTACAATGAATATTGAAGCTAAAAGACGAGAGCGTAAGGAAGCCGGAGGAAAATTTTTCAGCCAGAGTATTTTTGATAATGGAGACATTTACGATAGTCTGGTTAATGATGACGAACATTATGAAAGCCTGTTTGATAAGGAAATTGAGATTATTAAACATGGGTATATGTTTCTTCCTATACAGTTCTTTAAAGCATGTGAAGATATGCTTGAGTATACAGGCATTGATTTAAAGGGCAACCGCACTTATACATATAAGCTTAAGGATGGATGCAAGATAAAAGTAACAGCAGGCTGATAAGAAAGGAAGAAAATAAGGAGAATAGCATATGAAAGCAAAAGCAAAACATGATGTTAAAGTATTAATGGAAGATAACCGCTTTAGCAATTTCCTAAAAGGAAAGGAATACAGATGTATGAATCATGGTGATAATATGATACTTATTGATGAAAATAAATGCGGATATAAAACGGATATGAAATCATTTGATGAAGATTTTGAGATAGTATAGGAGTAAAAATATGGAAAATGGACTTTATCATATAGAAAATAATAAAATTTATAAGATGTCATTAAATGAGCCTATGAGAAAAATTGGAACTGTAGCAAGTGATGAAGTAATTATGAGTATTATTGATACAGTCACAGAATACATGTACTGTAATTATGGTGATTGTTGCATGAAAGATAACATAACATGGGGTGAATTACAGAAAGTGCGTAATGAAATTAAAAGCAATGCAATGGAAATGATTAAAGTAAATTTGGATATGAAACAATGATTTACAATACTCAGGATTTGTTATAAGGAGAGATATGGTAAGAATTAAAGATGGAAATTATATAGCAATATTCTACGATAGAATGATTGAAGTAAAAGCAGATTCAAAAAGAGATGCTTATAATAAAGCAAAAAGATATTTTGAATCCAGAGAACATAGAGAATTATTTGATGGTGAGCTAAAAGTGTGCCAGATACCATCTATGATAGGTGTTCTTGATGAGTAAACAAGAGCTTCAACAGAAAATGGAGATAATAAGAATGAAGAATATTACAGAAATTATCAATATTATAGAAAAATCATGGGGAGTGAATCCTATTGGTTGCCCTTTCGGTTCATGTACAGAGAAATTTGCAAACGAAAAGATGATAGAAATTGCCAATAAAAATAATTTTCCTGACAATATAATTAGATTGATTAAAGATAATCCGATTAAGTTTCATAAATATCAGAAATTTGATAATGGACGAGGTATAGGTAGATACTATGCAAACTTGATAAGACAAATGAATCAATGATTTACAAGTATGCATAAGTAAACAAGTGTTTCAAGTCTTTTAGAATGGAGGTAAAAATGGATAATATATTTAGAATAGAAGTAGATACAGGAAATGGTGGGTATGGTTTTACAGATACATTGCCAGAACTTATTGCAGATGTTGATATGGAATATGGAACAAAAGAAGTCAAAAAAGTGTCTGAATGGACAAAGATATCAAAAGATGGTGACGAATATGTGAGTGAAGATGGAAAAATGCATATTTTTAACATGGGAAAAGAGATACAATGAAATGAGGATTTACAGGTGCATGAGTAAACAAGAGTTTCAGTTGAATCTTTAACTATAAGAAAAGATTAAAACAGAAAGGAAATATATTATGCTTAATATAGTTATTATCAATTGTGACGATAAGTATGTAGAATATGAATGGACTTCAAAAGAAGCATTTGTACAGGATATGCAAAGTGATAATGAAAACATCCCAATGCTTGATGATGCTTTGGCAGAAGTAAATACACAAGACGATAATTTACTGTTATGGTGGAGAAACACAGATGGATTAGCAGTAGATGATTTGTTAGAAGAATGCAAACAGGAATTAAATTAGATAGGAGTGATAAAATGGAATGTCCGATATGTAAAAATAAACTAGGCTTTAATTGTGGAACATGTATTGAGTGTGGATACAATTATCTGAATGGAAAGTTTGAACATATAAGAGTTTATGTTGATGATTTAAAAAATATTGTTCCGTTGGATATTTTAGAAGAATTGATAGAAGAACATAAAAAATTTAAGAAAAGATGAAGCGATGATTTACAAGGGATGAGGTGATTAAAATGGAATTTGTACCAACGGATGAATATATTAGAGTTTCTTTACAGGAAGGACTTAACGCTTTGCAAATAGGTCGAACTGATAAGTTATTTTCTGATGGATTGGATGACTATGAATATATTTATTTTGATAAAGAGAAAGGATTTTGTTATGAGGATAATTGTGTGATTGGAAGTACATTTGACCAAACATTAGATAGATTACATTCTGTCGGATGGTGTTTTAAACATAATTTTTTCATAAAGGAAGGAGAGAAGATATGAAATTATATTGGGTATCACTACTTATTCAAGATAAAGAAAATACTAAACCTTGGCTTTGTGCAATGTCAGATGGGTGTATTAGTTTTGAAGAAGCAATTAAAATCATAGAAAAAGGTAAACAAAATTATAGAATTTTATCTGCATGGGTAGACACTTTTGATACAAATAATCAAAAAGTGACTGTATTTCATGAGTGTTATGTTAATGCAATAGGAAATGTAGAATGAAACGATGATTTCACAAGAAGAAAGTGAGGTAGATAAAATGAAAAGCTATGAACAATTAAAAAATATCCAAGAACAACTTACATCATTATCAGATAGTCTTGGGAATATGTATGGTGCAATGAAGAATGAATGTATGAAAGAAATTGTTGATGATAAACAAAAATATGTCACACAGAAAAATGAAATGTATTCTTTGTATGAAAAACTTGAGGGCAATATGTCAATGAGAATGACTTGGATTAAAAATAAACTTCCTTGGTATATTACAAAATTTTGTAAAATTTCTAGCACAGAAATGGAACTAAGAAGTACAGACATTTTTATTGGTGTAAATATTGGAAAATCAAAGTCAGCTAATTGTTATATTAAAATTACACCAAGAGATATTGGGTGGGAATAAGACTTGAAACGATGATTTACTGTTTAGTTAAAAAGGATATAAAGGAGAAATGTATGAGAGTTTTAGTTACAGTATCATGCAGTAAGGCATTTGATAATGTAGAATCAATTGAAGAAGCAGAAAAGCTTTTTAGAAAAGAAGTAAATCATAAACTTAATCCTGATAAAGTCCATCAGGTGCTTGGAATGGATTGCACTGATGATGAAGATGATGATGAATTTTTATGAATTTAATTATAAAGTCTGCTTTATCAAATATGAAAGCTGTTAATAAGAATTTTGAACGAGATAATTTTAGATAGGAATAAAAAGGTGAATTTATGGAAAGTGAAATTAACATTAAACTTAAATCCTGCCCTTTTTGTGGTGGACATGCAACAATGATATATGATAATCAGGAAGGATATTATATATATTGTGACGACTGTTGTATTATGACTGACAATAGTTTTGATAAAGAAAAGATAATTAATACATGGAATAATAGAGTAGTAATTAACGAAAGGGAATAATTATGAAAGAAATGTGTTTGATTAATGCGATTATGTATGAAATGTATCTACATGGCGAAGACGAGAACTATGAAACTTATGAAGAAAGAGAAGAAAAGCTTAAGAATGACCCAGAGCTTCAGAATCTAATAAAGCAAAGCATGGACATTATTAATGAAACAGATAAATTATTAAAGGAATATGATAACGAATAGAGATGAATTATAATAACAGATGAATGATGGCTTAATAGCAGAAAGGAAACTTATGTTTAATTTGACAAAAGAACAGGTATTACAAACATTAGAAAATTATGAAAAAATCATGGATAGAGTAGCAGAAGTAATTGATGAGATTGGCTTTACAAATGAGGAGTTTGATGCATTTGAATCAGAAAAAACCGATTTTGGAAAAGATACAGTTTATGTAACTGCATATGACAGCCATTATGATTTGTATGACTCAAGAGGTGGCTCTTTTCCTTTAGATTTTCTGTTTGAAGATGAAGAACAGCATAAAGACTGGTATAAAAACAAGCAGGAGCAGGCAGAGCAGGAAAGGCTACGAGAAGAAGAACAAAAACAGCAAGAACAGGAATTAGCTGAATTGAAGAGGTTAAAGGAAAAGTATGAGTAGTATGAAAAATAAAAAGAAAATGGAGGAAATAATAACATGAAATATGTAAGTAATGCAAAGATGAATACTTCTGTAGAAAGCGGAACAATTTTCGAGGGGAAATGCGGATTAGTTGATATCACTATCCATTTATATCGGAAAAATAAATTTTCTGGTCGTGGTGATACATTTTATCTATCCTCAAACTGTGTTGGAATATCAAATATGAAATTGGAGAGTAAAAGTATCATTACGGCTATCCAAGAGGCTGAAATTATTGTAAATAAGGAAATAATCACCATGAAAAATGATGCTGACAAGATGCTAAATAGTAATATTGAAATTTCAAGGGAATGTGATGCTGATAACTGTATGGATTGTGATTACAGAGAAATGTGAACCATTATAAAGGAGAAAAAGTATGAAATTAGTTATGGATAAAGAAACCTTAATAACACTGGAAGAATACAGAGCTGCTCACAATCTGCCAAAGATTGAGAATTATGGAATGAGCGTTGAGCATAATCCGAAATCAAAAGAAATTTATGATTTCATCAGTGAGGTGGACTTTGTAAATGGGGATGCGTTCTGCTTCAAATGTGGTGGAGACGGAGATAATGGAGAGATGTTTATGTCTCTGTTGGATGAGTATTTTAAGCAAAAAGAGTGTAAATTAGCTAAAGAGTCTGATGAAAATGAAGAAATAAATGACATTGATTTAGACTAAAGTATCTCTAAAATTCATCGAAAAGGTTATAGTTGGCAGATGAAATTTGGTACTCTTATCAAAGATAGGTTTAAAAATGATGAAGTAAATGCTATTTTAGATTATCTTTCAGAATCAGAGATAAAAGATAAATTAGCAATAGAAACATTACAGGTAATTTTTATAGAAATTGGAGATAAAAATGGTTTTAATCAATAAATATAAATATACAAAATATGCCGAAAGGGGTGAGTATCATTGCGATATAAGCAAATTCCTTGATGAACAAGCAGGTATTAAAAAAGAAGATAGATGGTTAAGTCCTATTTTTGGTTAAAAAAATTGAAAGAAAAAGGAGAAAAGTACATGAAAGTTTATGATACAGGATTAATATGTGGACGATTTCAGACATTTCATAAAGGACATGAACGCCTTGTAGATACAGGATTATTGTTGTGTGACCGGTTATTGATATTGATAGGTTCTGCACAGGAATGTGGTACAGAGCGTAATCCTTTTAATATTAATACAAGGACTAAGATTCTAAAAGAGATATATGGCGATAGACCGGAAGTGATGATTTATGGTTTAGCTGATTTAACAGATGAAAATGATATCCGCCCGGAATGGGGCAGATACTTACTTAATAATACTGACAGATACATTCATAAGAATCCTGAGATAATGATTTATGGAAATGATGAATCCCGAAGTAATTGGTTTGATAAGAAAGACCTTGCTAATACAGCAGAGCTTATTATGAACCGTTATGATATGCCTATTTCTGCTACAATGGTCAGAACCGCTATGGCTAAAGATGATAGGAAGCTCTGGATGTCTTATGTAAATCCCAGATTGCATAAAATGTATGATGAATTAAGAGAAGAACTTATGACAGTTGAATTCTATAAGAATCTGGCTAAGGAATAATATATAAATATAAAGGAGTTTGTTATGGATAATGCAAGCATTAATGATAGATTGGTAAAAATAGAACATAAGGCGGAGCAGATGGATTTAACATACTTTAAGGATTCAGACGGTAAGCATTGTATATGTGATATTGACTGGATTGGCAGGTATGATACTTTAGAAGAATTAGAAGACTATCTTGATTTATTAGGCGGGTGAGATAATGATAAAATGCTGTGCCAATTGTAAAAATTGTGTAGCTATTCCAAGGAATAATAGCTATAACGATATTGATTATCTATGCGTAATAAGCAGCTATTTTGTTATAAGCGTACATAAGGATATAAACAGGATAAAGCATTTGACTCCGGGTGGTAGAGAACTGGAATGTAAATATGAACCTGATGAAAGGAGATTGACATGAATTTATTAGAAAGCTATATAAAGGAAATACATTCAGTTAAGGATGTTACAGAAGACTTTATGAAGCATTGTGGCTATGAACCTAAAGAGACATTATTTGAAGTAGACTTAACTTCTGTATGTTATGGTGTTACTGAAAGAACAAAGAAGATGTTCTGGAAGAGTGAATTTGAGAAAGTAAAGAAGGATGGCTATTATATGTCATAAAGGAGATAAAATATGAAAATATATTTTGAAGATGGAAGATTAGATAACCTACCATTTTGTGATTATCATGTAGATGCCGCTGAAGGAGTAATGGCTAATATATATTGGCTGGATGCTATTAAAGAAAAAGTACCGGATTCAGTTATTTATACCAATTCAATTTTTGCCTTTGATAATACATATGCTTGGGATAATGAACTTAATAGACCTGAAATTTATTTAAGAGATTCATCAGGCGAATTTAAAAATATAACTGAATTTACAGCAAGATTATTAAAAGAAGGACATAATCTTGCTAAATTATATATAGCCGGGGAATTTAAGAGAAAGGACATATGCATATGATTAAATGTAATAGCAAATTTGCCTATTGTGATAAATGTGTGGCAGATATGGACGCACAGCAAAGTTTAGGCGGAACAATATGTTGTGATACAGCAGAAGATCTTGAATACAATAAAGAAAATATTTTAACTCATTGTGAATACGCTGAACATATAAAAGATAATAAGCCGTCTATAAAACTTGAAAACATCTTTTTGTTTGATGTTGCAGACGGTTGTAATGGAGGATTAATAATTGCAAATGATTTAGATGACGCATGGGAAAAGCTGGCAGCAGATAGAGATTGCCCAGTAAAGGATTTAAAAAAAATGGCTTGTATAGCTCCAATTACGACATTAGATTTAACAAGAAATATACATAACTTATATTAAAGGCTAATGCTTGAAAATATAATAATGTAAATAAAACCATGAAGTTTTAAATTCATAATATGTTCAATGAACACCGGTTACATTTGTAGCCGGTGCTTTTTTATTTTCTGTCATATTTATTTCAAATCATTTTATAAAGGAGAAAATATATATGGCAGAGAAATTTATATGGAACTTTAGCAGCATTGCCCCAGAATGTTTATACAGTGAATACAAGAAAGTAAGAATAGGTATTGAAGGAGTATATGCTTATGGAACAGGATATCTGGTTGATAAAACTGCATTTGAAAGAGAGTTATATCCAGAACTTGCAATAGCCGGATATCTGGTTGATTTTTCAAGAACTTATGGTGTCTGTGATGAATTAAGGCTTGTAAGTAAAGACAGTTTAAGAAATAATATATGTCTTAATCCCGAAGCATTATTTAATGTATATATGCATCCGGCAGAATTTACAGGATATATGAAAGATAGTGATGTTGAAGAAATCACTGAAATTTTAAAGAAGAACAGCTTTGTAAAAAATGTAGAAGTTACATATAAAAAGCCAGTACTTAATCTTACGAACAATGAATATAAAAAGGTCATAAGAGATAATTTCACAAATATCTGTAAATATATAGCACATTTAAAGGAATTAAAATATTCAAATATAGATGCAGCATTTGAATTTGCAAGAAATTACGGCAATATAACACTGGAAGATCCTAAGACTGTTCTTAGCAGTGATACTGTAGAAGTAAGATATATAATGGAATTTTTGGATAATTTAAAAAGCTTGGAAATAGATATAAGAGATCTTAATAAGCTATCTAAAGAAAAAAGCATATCATCTAAAAAGGATAATAAAAAGGAGATGACACTATGATAATTGATACAGAAAGACTGGATAATTTTATTAAAGCCCATAAATGTCAGATAGATTCTAAAGCGAAAAACTTTGAAGATGCACTTATATATGTTAATTACAAAACAGGTAAATGGGAAAGTGTATATGAGCAGTTAAAAAAAGATATGGAATTAGAAGAAAAATGGAACGAATTGAGTAATGCATCTTTTTTAAAGGCATATGAATACTTTAAAGATACAGAACATTCTGGAGATACCGAATTAATACTTACTAATGATTGGCAGGAATATAAAGCAGGAACATCACAGTATGAAATATGGGCTGATATGTTTGATAAATATAGTGGTGGAAGCAAGCTGGCTGAACATCTTATATATGACGATAGTGAAAAGTCAAAGCTTAAGATTCCAGATATCATAAAGGATTTATTTTTAGATTCTAAAATTATAATTAGGATAAATAATGAACGTGAGCATCAGATATTTTTGGAGAATTTTAAAAACGATATAAAATTAATATCTTTATCGTATAAGCCTGAATATACTTATTATCTAGCAGACAATGGTAGTAACAATCTTGTAAGATACTCAACAGCAATATTGGAGCCTGATTTAGATGATAAATTAGAACTTAATTTAGAAGAAATATACGAAATTTCTCAAATTAAAAAAATACCGGATGCCATTATAGATATATTTATAAATAAAGAAATTGCTATTCAGGTTAATAGTAAACTGGAACAGTATATGTTATTTTTGACATTATATGGTTCAGGTAAATTTACAATCATTCTTAAAGATTATCCTTTTTATCACAAAGAATATCCATTTTATTGTATTAATACGGTGAATAAAGTTGATGATAAACAGTATATGGAAGATATTGCTGAAATAGATAACATAAAGCAGTTTGTAGAATTTAATGATTGGGATAATATTCAGGGAATAACTGAAGACAAACAATATATATAACAGATAAGAAGCCAATACATAAAAATGAAAAGGAGAGAAAAATTATGTTGATTGATACTCAGAGAATTGAAGATTTTTTAAAAACACATAGCTGCCACATAATAAACGAAGAGAAGACCTTGGAAGATAAGGTAACTTATCCGGATTTTACCACAAACAGATACGAGAGCGTATTCAAGCAGCTACAGACTGATATCGAAGTTGAGAAAACTTATGATGCACTTGAGGATGTGTTATTTGTTGAAAATAAGGATGGAGATTTAGTATTAGCTGGACCTTATGAATTTACGATAAATGAAAAGATATATTCATATGAAGCAGGTACACCAAGAGAACCAATCTGGAAAGATATGTTTAATCTTCATAGTAAAGGAGCAGAGTTTACATATAGTACAGAATATGAAGATGTTAATTATGAAACAGTAGAGAGGAACAATAATAAAGAGACTCCTTATATGAATATACTTAACAATCAGAATTTAAAGAAGAAATATGATAGTGGTGAAATAAGAATACCCGATAATATTATGTCAAAATATATGAATGAAAAAATTGTCTTTGTAATAGATAATAAGGAAGAAAGAGATATATTAGCCTATAATATAGCTAGATTCCCTTATACTGGGATTATTCCTGAATATAATTTAGATAATCCTTACTGGTTTAAAAGTAATGATATAGCTTGCAGCAATTTTACGGCAATACCATTTAAGTTTCAGTTTATGCTTTTTACAGATTTTTCAATAATACTTGAACAAAGTAAATATGAATCAATGTGTTTTAAGGATAAAAAAATAGCTGAATATGGTTATGAGTTTAATGATGGCGACCAAATATGGAGTGATACAGCAGAAATTTATAAGACAGATAACGATAACCTTTTTATAAAAAAATACGAAGATGGATATAATGAAAAAGTTAAATATTCTACAATAAGTCTTAATAACTTAATAAAAGAAATCCAACAGCATAAGAAAGATAAAGGTAAAAGTAGAAGAGGTGGTTGTTTTATTGTAAAAGACATTCCGAATGAATATTATAAAATAGGAGAAAAGAATATAGAATTGGATATACCTTCAAATAATGAAAAACATAATACAAAAGCCCTGTTATCACAGGCTGAATATATTGGAAGAGAAGATATAGAGCATAAACTTGAGGCTGGAGAAGAATGTGATGAGGACATGACATCAATATTATATTTCAGACTTCCAAAGGATAACTCTTATATAGCAGAAGCTTATGAAAAAGAAACTGTTGAAGCTGCAAAGGAAGTAGGTTTAAAAATAATATTTCCATATAAGAAATTGAATCCGGCATCAGGAGAAGCTTATCTTACAGCAGATGTTGATGGGGATGCATTTAAACTTGATACTTTGATAAATCTTAAACCAGAGGATATAAGCAAGTTAATTACAAACTCCTATATTAAAAACTTTTGTAATGGTGATATCGCAATTAAGATAAATTCACAGGAAGAACTTGATATACTTTTATCCCAGCTACAAAATAATGTAAAAGCACCTGTTTATATACATTATAATTCAAGATTTCCATATTTCTATATTGACAGAATTTCTGGTAGGCTTAAAGCAAACCATAATTTTAATAATATAAATAGCGTTCATTGCATAGAGCATTGCTATAATTTTTCTGATTTAATAGATAAGGATAAACAAGATAATAAACAGGAAGATGAACCTGTTATAGATTTAGATTAAAAATAAGGCTTTAGCTGAAAAAATAACAGTTAAAGCCTTCTAAACAAAAAAACAAAACAGAAGGAATAAAATATTATGAATGAATTAAAACTTAAAATAGGAGATAAAGTACTTATAACTAATGGACTTCCAACAGAAGATAAAATAGGAACAGTAATAAAAATTACTCCAACCGGAAGAATAAAGTTAGATATATATACAGACTATCAGTTTGATAAATATGGCAGACAGATGGGAAACAGAGATATATGGAGCAGAAGCAAAAGCATAAGAATCCCTGATAAAGAAGATTATAACAGAGTCCATAAAAATGAAATTATAGGGCATATTTATTCAAAAATTAAACAGGTCAATATTCAGAATTTTTATGATACAAATATTAATACACTTGAGATTTTAGATAATTGTCTGGATTTAATAGGAGAAAGTAAAGAGCCTGAATATATAAAATCAAATGCAGATAATTCAAATAACCAGAGTATTGATTTGAATGAAGAAAGGTAAAAGAGTATAGCTTTATGGAGAATAAAAGTGTTAGAATAAAATTAGACATTATAGATAAATTAAAAAATGCTAAACATCAGATATCTTTAGATGATGAAGATTTAGAACACTATCAGGAAGCTATAGATGATGCAATTGAGATAGTAAAATCTTCAATTATTCCTGAACCTGTAAAGAAATTAACAAGAAAAGAGCAGGGCAAAATAATATGTGAGCATTTAAAACATGATGGTGATGATTTAGATGAAACAGTAATGATAAGTTCTGTATGGGATGCTTTAAAAGAGATTGAAAAGATTAATGACAGTAAAGGTATAAAAGAATCTAATTGTCCTGCATTATATTTCCATGCAATAGAAAAGGAATAGGTAAACAGATTATCAAAAAAGCTTCTATGTAAACTCATAGGAGCTTTTTTTTGATATATATGTTAATTTATTAATTTTATTTTTCTGTCATATTTTCATTAAATAATTTATTTAAAGGAGACAAAGATATGAAAAAGTTCATTTACAACAAAATAGTAACAGATTATAGCAAAAAATCAAAAGAAGAACTTATACAGGAGATCATGGCACTAGAAAGAATTGAATGCTCTGATAGATGTTTCGCTAATCAGTGCGAAGCAGGTAATGCTATAGCAAATATCAATAGATTGTTTGCAGCATTAAACGATACGCCAGAAATATCTAATTATGTTCGCAGTATAATAGTTGATGCAGAAATCAGTTGGGAATATATTACAAGTGGAATTAGTACAATTAATGATGATTCAAGATGCGAAAATGCATTAATAGAATTTAAAAACAGAGTTGCTGAAGCTACTGATGATGACGATTGTATTTAAACTTAACAAGGTATTAAAAAGGAGATAAGTATATGAATAGATATATTGTAGCAATTCACAGGACAGATGACGAGGACCCATTGTTATTTTTAGTTTTTGCGGATGATACAAGAGAATATGTAAACCAGGTAATAATTGAAGCACAAAAGGAATTTCATTTTTTAGATTGCTGTGATCTTATGGACTATGTATGCGATACCTATGATTTTAAATGGGAAGATTTTTCATATGATATTAGTTTTGATATGAATTTGTAATGTAGAAAAAATAAAAATAAACACATAAAAGCGTATTTCCTATGCTTAGAAGTATTTGTATGAAAACATATTTTGATAAAAAAACGATACGGCAGAAAGTAATTGGAACTACGTTAAAAATGGAATTGCTGAAATTAACGATAATTCAAGATGCAGTAAGGCGTTAAAAAATTTTAAAAACAGAGTAACAAAAGTATCTGATGATAATGATAGTATTTGAAATTCGCATTTCAACAGAAAGGAAAAGGAGGATAAATTATGTCACATTTTATTACATTAGTATTTACAAAAGAAAACGGGAAATCAGTTGAGGAGTTGCTTGCTCCATTTGATGAAAATATTGAATATGCTCCATATGTTAAGTATACAAGAGAACAGGCAATAGCTGAAATTAGAAAAGAAATTGAAGATTATAAAAATGGATTGTATGCAAAATATTTATCAGATCCAAAGGCATATGAAGAAAGTTGTAGCAACGAAAATCATATAAATTATCTTAAAAATACATTTCCAAAGAAAATGAATTGGACAGACGATGAATGTTATGAAGATATGAAAGATCGTTTTAGTGAAGACATGATTAAGCCAAACGGGGATTTACTTTCTACATACAATCCAAATTCAAAATGGGATTGGTATAGTGTTGGAGGAAGATGGAATAAGCACATTAAGACATTAGATGGAGAACAGGTAAACGAAGCGTATGTGAATAAAATTGACTGGAAAGAAAGTACACCATTTGCATTTATTGCTCCTAATGGAGAATGGCATGAAAAAGGCAAAATGGGTTGGTGGGCTATAGTTTCTAACGAAAAGGAAGAGAAAGATTGGGAAACTGAATTTAAAGAATTTATTGATAGTTTGGACGAAGACACAGTAGTAACAGTTGTTGATTGTCATATTTAAATAGGCAGTTGAAACTAAGATTTCTTGATAAGGTATGCAAAAAGCTGCTGAAGCTTTTGATAAAAAGCACAGTATCAAAAGAGAAGAGAAGAAAATTTTAAAATGAGCTTACTATTAAATATGTGTAGGAATTGTACAAGAAAAGAAGGAATGAAAAGAAATGAACGGAAGTGATTTGGTAGACAATCTAATTGATGAACTCGAAAGAGCAAAAGATTTGTTGTATTTACAAAATCCTGATGAATCATCAGAAGAAGCTATTTTGGTTAATAATATTAAGGCAGATCTTGATAGATATTATGATGTAGCAGAAGTTATAAATGATACAGTGAGACATATTAAAGTTTAGTAACTAAACAAAATAATATTCAAATATAAAGGTACAATGAGTAATTGGAATAGAGAACACAAAGTTGTACAGTATCATCTGTTGAATGGAAAGGATAAGAATAATGGCTAAAGGGAAAACACGGTGGAAAGACTTATGTTTTGAAGATAGAGTTGAAAAGCAGTTAATCCATAATGGAATGTCCAAAAAGAATGCTGCAAAATGGAAGGCTCATTATAAAAACTACAAAAATTCAAATAAATAAACATATGGCAGTTAAGATTCTCTTAACTGCCATTTTTTCTGTCATATATAAATTAAATAAATTTAAAAGGAGGAAAGTTAAGAAACTAAAATGATTAATAAATGTGATTAAATGTGTTTAAATATACTCGAAGGAGAGTGCTATAATGAATACATCAAATATCACAAATTATAAACCAAAAGATTTTGCTGAACTGTTAGGTGTGTCTGTTAAGACATTACAACGCTGGGACAGAGAAGGAACTTTAAAGGCAAATCGAACTCCAACTGATAGGCGTTATTATACCTATGACCAGTACCTTCAATTCAAAGGCATAAATATTGAAAATGATAAACGTCAGGTAGTTATTTATGCCAGAGTGTCTACAAGAAATCAAAAAGATGATTTACAGAATCAAGTTGCATTTTTGCGACAGTTTTGTAATGCTAAAGGTATTATTATAGACCAGTGTATTGAGGATTATGGAAGTGGTCTTAATTACAATCGTAAAAAGTGGAATGAATTATTAAATGAAGTAATGGAACAGAAAATAAAAACCATAATAGTAACTCATAAAGATAGATTTATCAGATTTGGCTACGATTGGTTTGAAAAATTCTGTATGAAGTTTAATACAAGCATTGTGGTAGTGAACAACGAAGAACTATCACCACAGAAAGAACTCGTACAGGATATTGTTTCTATACTTCATGTATTCTCTTGCAGGTTGTATGGACTTCGTAAGTATAAAAAACAAATAGAAAGGGATGAGGAAATTGCTAAAGAGCTTCAAGACGGAAATAAATCCGACGATTGAGCAAAAAATCAAGATTAACAAGACTATTGGCACTTGTAGGTACGTCTATAACTTCTATCTCGGTCACAACAAAACTTTATATGATAACGGTGAAAAGTTTATGACTGGCAAGAGTTTCAGCGTATGGCTTAATAATGAGTATATTCCTAATAATCCTGATAAAATATGGATTAAAGAAGCATATTCAAAAGCTGTAAAAAAGTCTATTGAAGATGGATGTACTGCATTTACAAGATTTTTTAAACATCAAAGCGCTTTTCCTAATTTCAAAAAGAAAGGTAAATCTGATGTAAAAATGTATTTCGTAAAGAACAATACTAAAGACTGTAGATGTGAGAGACATAGGCTGAACATACCCACTTTAGGTTGGGTACGCATTAAAGAAAAAGGTTATATACCAACAACTAAAGACGGATGGAAAATCAAAAGCGGTACAGTATCCGTCAAAGCAGACAGATACTATGTGTCAGTTCTTGTAGAAATTCCCAACGTTAAGATTGCTAATAATAGCAATGGTGGTATAGGAATTGACTTGGGTTTAAAAGACTTGGCGATTGTTTCCAATGGTAAAACTTATAAAAATATCAATAAGTCAACAAGAATTAAAAAATTGGAAAAGAAACTGCGTAGAGAACAAAGATGTCTCTCACGAAAATATGAGAACTTAAAGAAAGGAGAGTCCACTCAAAAGAATATACAAAAGCAAAAGCTCAAAGTAC
>OHAN01000566.1_pt1 | contig 36650 bp, 29 predicted proteins | sample 1577121 | NCBI WGS metagenome assembly OHAN01 (sample SAMEA3541554, study PRJEB24748) | human gut metagenome | biome: human gut; feature: human-associated habitat; material: faeces | place: China | collected 2012 | reverse complement strand
TGTACAGCCCGGAGCTGAAGTTCTACTCCAACAAGGTGAAGATGGACGAGAACCTTGACACCAATATCAAGGGCCTGCACTGTCTGGGCGACTCCTCCGGCTGGACCCGCGGCCTGATGATGGCTTCGGTCATGGGCGTGCTCATGGGCCGCAAGCTGGCCGAAAAGGAAGGCTGCTAAAAACAAGCATCAACAAAAACAAAAAATCCCGGCACCGCAAGGTGTCGGGATTTTTTAGGTTTGAAATTCAGCCCTCAATGAGCTCCACGGTCTTCATCTTGACCGGGGTGGTGGGCTTATCGTTCCAGTCGGTGCGGACAGCTGCGATCTTGTCCACAACATCCATGCCTGCAACCACCTTGCCAAAGGCAGCGTACTGGCCGTCCAGATGAGGTGCATCCTGATGCATGATGAAGAACTGGCTGCCGGCGCTGTTGGGGTTCATGGCGCGTGCCATGCTGATCACGCCGCGGGTGTGCTTGAGCGGATTGTTCACGCCGTTTGCAGCAAACTCGCCCTTGATGTTCCAGCCGGGGCCGCCGGTGCCGTTGCCCAGCGGGCAGCCGCCCTGGATCATAAAGCCGGGGATCACGCGGTGGAAGGTCAGGCCGTTGTAAAAGCCCTCGCTGACCAGCTTCTTGAAATTCTCACAGGTGATGGGGGCAGCTTCCTCGTTCAGCTCGATGTCGATGATGCCGCCGTCTTCCATAGTAATGCGAACCATAACGCTACAATACTCCTTTTGTGTTGCCCCGCAGCAGTGCGGGAGTGTTCGGCAGAAGGCCTGCCGGATCTCTCTTATAGTATACCATAGGTTTTGGGGGTTGCAACGCCGCAGATGCAACGTTTTTGTTAAAATTCATCTTTCATCTCCACCATATCGGCCCAAAAGCGCTTGGGGCAGTGGCTCATGCGGCCTTTTTCGTTGTGACGCGCCTGAATTTCCAGCGTTTTGTAGAACTGCTTCCACAATGCCTGAAACTGCTGCTCCCGCTCGCTGGGCGGCGGCAGCTCCAGCGGTGCAGCCAGCTCCAGCAGCCGGGCCTTGTGGTCCTCCTGCAGCAGCACAGCCTGATGCACCGCATCGTAGATCATAAAGTTCTCTTCCGGGAAGCGCCCGCAAAAGTGGGGCCGCAGCAGCGGCAGGATGTAGTTTTTGGGGTGGATCACCGCCCCCAGCATCCCGTCGTGCTCCTCAAACCGCACAAAGCCCTGAAACTTGTCCACTTCCCAGTCAAGGCTTTTCTTCATCTCATACAGCGGGGCCACGTCCGGGTGGCCGGTGCGCTTCACGGTGCCGGGGCCGAGGGCGAAGGCCAGATGCAGAAAGCGGATGAGCAGCAGCTCCTTGTCCTCCCGCCCGGAGAGGAAATCCCGGCTGACGAGGTACTCTGTCTCGGGGCCAAGCTTTCTGCCAAAGCTGGCAAACACCCGCTGAGCCTTGGCGTGGTCGGTGGGGATGTCCTTGACCGGGTACAGGGTGGAAGTTTCCCGCTGGGGTGTCCACACCGCAAAGGGGATCTCATGCTGGGCAAAGCTCTCGAACACGCAGCACAGAAAGCCTTCAAAGCTGCTGTCGTAGAGGTACACCACATCCGCATCGTGGAGCCTGCGGGCTTTCTGAACTTGAACATTTACAGCGCCTTCGCCAGACATTGCACCGCCTCCTCCCGCACCATGCGCATGGCTGCGCGCGGTGCCACGCCCTGCGTGATCAGATCGTCCACCGCAGGCGGCGTGAACAGGCTGAGCTGTTCGCAGCTGCCGCCGAACACGTTGGGGTCGATGAGCGCCTGCGTGATGCGCTCCCGCCCGGCGGTGCCGCGGCCCGGGTGCGCACCCGCAAAACCCTTGCAGGTGATGAAATACTGTGCCCGCTTGAGCACCACGCCCATGCGCTTCAGCTCGTCCAACCCAAGGCTGGAAAGCTTGCGCGCGTGCCAGATGCGCCGGGCGCTTTTGGGGCCGATGCCCGGCACACGCAGCAGCATTTCAAAGGGCGCGCGGTTCACATCTACCGGAAAAAGCCCGTAGTGCTGCACGGCCCAGTTGCATTTTGGGTCGAGGTAGGGGTTGAAGCTCTGGTTGGCTTCATCCAGAATTTCGTCTGCCTTGAACTGGTAAAACCGCAGCAGCCAGTCAGCCTGATACAGCCGGTGCTCCCGCAAAAGCGGGGGTTTGGTGTCCAGCGCAGGCAGGCGGGTGTCCTCGGCTACCGGGATGTAGGCGGAGTAGAACACCCGTTTCAGACTGTACTTCTGGTACATGCCCTCAGTGAGCTTTAAAATGTGGTAGTCTGTCTCCGGCGAAGCGCCTACGATCATCTGGGTGCTCTGCCCGGCGGGTGCGAACTTTGGCGCATGGCGGTAGACGGTCAGCTCCTGTTTGCTCTGCGCGCCGGAAACTGCGATCTGCTTCATGGGCCGGAAAATGGAGTGCCGCCCTTTGTCCGGGGCCAGCAGGTTCAGGCTCTGCTCACTGGGCAGCTCCACATTCACGCTCAGGCGGTCGGCCAGATATCCCAGCTGCTGCAACAGTTCCGGGCTTGTGCCGGGGATGGCCTTGGCGTGGATGTAGCCCCCAAAGCGGTATTCGCCCCGCAGCAGCCGCAGGGCGGCCAGCATCCGTTCGGTGGTGTAGTCCGGCGTGCCCAGCACCGCGCTGGAAAGGAACAACCCTTCAATGTAGTTGCGGCGGTAAAACTCCACAGTCAGCTCGGCCAATTCCCGGGGCGTGAAGGTGGCACGGGGGATATCGTTGGACTTGCGGTTGACGCAATAGCTGCAGTCGAAGGCACAGCAGTTGGTCATGAGCACCTTTAAAAGGCTTACACAGCGGCCGTCGGCGGTAAAGGCGTGGCAGCAGCCCGGCGCATAGCAGCTGCCCAGCGTTCCGGCCCGGGCAGTGCGTGAAGCGCCGCTGGAGGTGCAGGCAACATCATATTTGGCGCTGTCGGCCAGAATGGTAAGCTTGTCCATCAGGGTCTGTTCCATGCAGAATACACCTCCAAAGTGGGAAAAAAGGTCAAAAATAAAGCCATGCGCAAAATGCAGATGGCTTTACATCAATTTGTGCCGAACTCCTTCAGTCACGGCTGCCGCCGTGCCAGCTCCCCCGGAGGAGGAGCCTTTGGCAGTACGGGAAAGTTTCCGGTTTTGCCAAGGCCTCCCTCCATGAGGGAAGTGGCTGCGAACAGTGTGAGCAGACGGAAGGAGTTATTACCACTTCGCCTTGGTTTCCACCACGCGGCCAGCGATGTGCAGATGATTCAGGTCCTCGCCCTTGATGACCATTTCGCTGTAGGCCGGGTTGAAGGGCTGTAGCACCACGCAGTTGCCGCGCTGGATATAGCGCTTCAGGGTGCCCTCGCCCTCATCGCCGTAGATCAGCACGCCAAGGTCGCCGTTTTCCAGTGTGTCCTGCTTGTGCACAAGGGCAAGGTCGCCGTCCTGAATGCGGGGCTCCATGCTGTCGCCGCGCACCACCAGATAAAAATAGTTGGAGGGGTCCTTCACACGGGCATACTCCTGACCGTAGTCCTCCTCAAAGGCGAGGGCACCGTAACCGGCCTTTACCGTGCCGATCACCGGGATCAGGCTTTCAGAATAGCTGCCAAAGAACCGCTCTTCCGGGGCGGAAACATTGCTTACCGGGCGGTACAGGCCCAGCAGATAATCTGCTGTGGTGTTCAAAAGCTCGGCAATGCGGGCCACGGTAGACGGATCGGGAGAGGACTTGCCGCTTTCCCATTTGCCGACAGCCTGCTGTGTCACGCCCAGTTTGGAAGCCAGCTCAGCCTGGCTGATGCCCTGCTTTTTGCGGCACTGCTTCAAAAGTTCTGAAAACGACATGGTATATTTCTCCTTTACACCGCGAGGAAATTTTCTTGTGTTTATTATACAACAAAAAGGTGTACTTGTAAAGACCTGAAACAGGCCAAGACCCAAAAAGGTTGTGGTAAATTTTGTTTTTAAGGGCTGAAAGAAAAAAATTGCCCCAAAGGCTTGACACCGGCGTGCAAATCTGGTAAATTAAATAGGCATTCGACACGGCGTAAGGCGGATGTCCACAAGGAGAGATGTCCGAGTGGTTTAAGGAAGCAGTCTTGAAAACTGCCGTACGGCAACGTACCGTGGGTTCGAATCCCACTCTCTCCGCCATTTTTTTGAATAAGTGTAACGCACTTTGCTCTGGAGTAGTACTCAAGAGGCCGAAGAGGCGCCCCTGCTAAGGGCGTAGGTCGTCTAAACAACGGCGCGAGGGTTCAAATCCCTCCTACTCCGCCAAGAAAAAGCTCGATGATCCATTGAGATCACCGGGCTTTTTCCATTTTTGCACGCAAAAAAGAAGGGGCACCGGCTTTTGAAAGTCCGGTGTCCCTTCCGGGTCACAGCAGCAGGTTCGTGATGCCTGCCAGCACCAGCAGGTGCACAGGGTAGAACCAGTAAAAGGCCTTTTTTTGCAGCGGACTGCACGCGCCGCGCTGTCCGTTATAGAACCAGACCAGCACAAAGGCCAGCGGGGCGGTGAGCTCGAATAAAAACAGCGCTGCGCCCGCAAGGCACTGCCGCTTGCGGTTTGCGCGGGTGAGGTATAAGGCGCAGATGATCAGCACGCCGATGGCGTTGTAGTCGGTATTGGCAGCCAGCGCCAGCGCAGCGCAGCCCCCGGCACACAGGATGCCCTGCCAGCCGGGCAGGCCGTTTCCCTTTTCAAAGTGCTTGAGCCCCGCCATGGCCAGCACGCCCAGCGCCAGCGTCCAGTAAACATTCTGCGCGCCCGGGAAAAAGGGGGTGCGGAAGAACGCAAGGTCAAAGGGCACCTCGCTCAAAAGGCCGAACAGCACCAGCCGCCCAAGGTAGCCCTTGACGTTGTGGGTGTGCACAAAGCCCTCCACCAGCAGAAAGCAGAACAGCGGAAAGGCCAGCCGCCCGGTGAAGCGCAGCACCATGTCCAGCCGGTACAGCGGATAGGCAGAAAGGGTGTCTTGGGAGAGGGTGCCGGCATCCAGCCCGGGCGTAAGGATGCCCGCCTCGATGCAGGACGCGCCGATGTGGTCCACCAGCATGGTGATGCAGGCAATGGTTTTAAGAGCGGTGCCGCTGAAGGTGCGGCGCGGGGAAAGTGCAGTCATAAAGAACACCTCGTTCAGTTTGCAAAAAATCGTTACAGGAACTATAACGAAGGAAAGGCGGCGTTTCCTGCAGAAATCGCGGCAAAATCTGCACAGAGCGTGCAAAAATCGGGGCAAAAACGCTTGACAGAAAAGGCGCGGGATAGTACAATCAAGAAGATAATTAAACTATCTTAAACGAAAGATGAAAAAGATTCACAGAGAATCGGGCGTCTCCGAACCAGAATAATCAGGAAGGAGGCTTTGGGGCATGACGCTTTTTTCCTACGAGATCTTCGATGCAGTGGCACGGCAGGGCAGCTTCAACAAAGCGGCCCAGCAGCTGCATCTGACCCCTTCGGCCATCAGCCACGCCATTGCCGTGATGGAGGAGGAACTGGGCTTTGCCCTGTTCAACCGCGGCAAAAACGGCGTATCCATGACCAGTTACGGTGCTTCGCTGTACCCGTCCATCCGTGCGGTGCTCAACAGTGACGAGGCACTCAAGCAGAGCATTGCCCGCCTGAACGGCCTGGAAAAAGGCAAGGTGAAGCTGGGTGCATTCAACTCGGTGTGCGCTTCGCTGCTGCCGGGCCTGCTCAAGAGCTTCGCGGCCCAGTACCCTCAGATCGAAATTGAAGTGTATCAGGGCACCTACGACGATGTCAAGGAGTGGCTGCGCACCGGGCAGGTGGACGTTGCGTTCCTTTCCTCCACCTGCAAGGAGGAATTCAACCTCACCGAGCTGTTTCGGGAGCCGCTGCTGTGCATCGTGCCGCAGGACTGGCCCGAACCCCAGGACGGCGTGATGACCCCTGCTCTGATGAACGGCCAGAGCTTTGTGGTGCAGTGCGATGCCACCGACGCCGAGATGCGGCAGTTCCTCAAGAAGTACAAGATCAGCACCGAGCGCCGCTGCCACGTCATCGACGACCAGTCCAACATTGCCATGGTGGAAGCGGGGCTTGGCATTTCCATCATGCCGCAGATGCTGCTACGCGACTGCAAGGCCGCCGTCAAGGTGTATCCCATCGAGCCGGAGGAGTACCGCGTGGTGGGCTTGGCCGTGCAGCGCCCGGCCTCCATGGCTCCCGCCGTGGAGCAGATGTTCCACCACATCGTGGACTACTGCCGTCAGCTGGAGCTGCCCCTGTGACCTGTTCAGTATAACACAAAGCGGCCGGTGCGGGAAACACCGGCCGCTTTTGCATAAAACAGAAACCTTTGCTGCCGGAGCGAAGGTTTCTGCACGGCGTTGCTTTACACTGCCAGAAATTTCCGGTATAATGAAAGATAGAACAGAGCAAAACGCCAAAGGAAGAGGTTTTTATGGAGACTGCGGGGTACGATTCCAGCCGGCCGCTGGCCGAACAGGTTGCACAGCGGATCAAGGACTACATTCTGGAAGAAAAACTGAAGAGCGGCGACAAGCTGCCCACTGAAACAGCGCTTGCCCGCGAGATGGGTGTGGCACGCAGTACCGTGCGCGAGGCCATCAAGCGGCTGGAGTCACAGAACATTCTGACCGTGCGCCACGGCGCGGGCTCTTTTGTGACCGACCAGCCCGGCCTGGCGGATGACCCGCTGGGGTTGGATTTCATTGAGGACAAGGAGCGTCTGGCCTTCGACCTGCTGGAGGTGCGTAACATCATCGAGCCGGCCATTGCCGCGCTGGCGGCGCGCCATGCCACCCCGGAGGACATCGCCGAGATGGAATCGCTGTACAACCTCATGGAATACCACATCCTGCATGGGCAGGACTATCTGGACGAGGATATGAAGTTCCACCGGACCATTGCCCGCGCCAGCGGCAATCTGGTGGCTCCCCAGCTGGCTCCCATCATCACGGCGTCGGTGGAGGTGTTCACCGAGGGCACCCACCGCGCTCTGCTGCAGGAGACCCTGGACACCCACAAGGCGGTGCTGGAGGCCATCAAGTGCGGCGACAGCACCTGGGCACGGGATGCCATGACCCTGCACCTTTCCTACAACCGCGACCTGTACCGGAAGATGCACCGCGCCCGCAGCGGTGAACCGCCCCTTGCTCCCAAAGTGCCGGAATGGGTGCTGCAGCTCAAGGAGCTGGCCAAGCCCGAAGAACCGGAAGAAAAAGAGTAAATCGAACGCAAACAGCCCGCATGACGGAGCACGATGCTCCTGCCATGCGGGCTGTTTTTCTGTGTTAACTCAGGCGGTGGGATGCATTACCACTCGGCAACGCTGCCGTCCTTGTGACGCCAGACGGGGTTCTTCCACTCGTGCGGGGTCTTGTTCTCCTCCAGCACCAGTTCCTTGTTGACGTCCACGCCCAGACCGGGACGGACGGGCAGCTGCACGCGGCCGTCCACGAACTTGAAGTCGTCCTGGTTCTTGACATAGTCCAGCACGCTCTTGCCCACGTTGTAGTGGATGCCGATGCTCTGCTCCTGGATCACGGCGTTGTAGCAGGTGGCGTCCACGTTCAGGCAGCTGGCCAGAGCGATGGGGCCCAGGGGGCAGTGGGGGGCCAGGGCAACGTCGTAGGCTTCGGCCATGGAGGCGATCTTCTTGACCTCGGTCAGGCCGCCGGCGTGGCTCAGGTCGGGCTGGATGATGTCCACACCGCCGGCCTGCAGCAGGCGCTTGAAGTCATACTTGGTGAACAGACGCTCGCCGGTGGCAATGGGCACATTGCAGGCAGCGGCGATCTCCTTGAACACCTCCATGTTCTCGCACAGCACCGGCTCCTCGATGAACATGGGGTCGAACTCTTCCAGCTTCTTGGCCAGGACCTTTGCCATGGGCTTGTGCACACGGCCGTGGAAGTCGATGGCGATGCCGAAATACTTGCCGCAGCTTTCCCGGATGGCGGCCACGCGCTCCAGAACGGCGTCCACCTTGTCGTAGGTGTCGATCATCTGCAGCTCTTCGGTGGCGTTCATCTTGATGGCGGTAAAGCCGGCATTCTTGCGCTCCAGAGCAGCAGCGCCCACGTCGCTGGGGCGGTCGCCGCCGATCCAGCTGTACACGCGCATGTTGTCGCGGCAGGCACCGCCCATGAGCTGGTAGACCGGGGCGTTGAAGAACTTGCCCTTGATGTCCCACAGGGCCTGATCAATGCCGGCAATGGCGCTCATCAGCACGCCGCCGCCGCGGTAGAACCCGGCGCGGTACAGCACAGCGGAAAAGTCCTCAATGCGCATGGGGTCCTTGCCGATGAGGTAGGGCTTCATCTCCTGGACACAGGCCAGAACGGTGGCGCAGTGGCCTTCCAGCACGGGCTCGCCCCAGCCGGTCAGGCCCTCGTCGGTCACGATCTCAACAAAGCCCCAGCGGGGACGGACGGTATAGGTGTTAACTTCAACGATCTTCATGGGATGGATTCCTTTCTGTTTTTTCTGTTATGATATGGACGTTCTGTAAAAACTCAGCGGCGGATCTGGTCCACCATGCCGCGGACGTAGGCGGCGCAGGCTTCCCAGTCGTTGGCGGCCACGGCCTCCTTGGGCATCAGGCTGGAGGCCAGGCCCACGCTGATGCAGCCGGCGTCAAAGAACTCGCGGATGTTGGCGGGGCTCACGCCGCCGATGGCCATGTAGTTGGTGCCGTCAAAGGGGCCCTGCAGGTCCTTGACGTAGTGGCGGGGCATGCTGCCGGCCGGGAACAGCTTCATGGTCTTGTAGCCGAACTGCAGGCTGGTGGCCACGTCGGTGGGGGTCAGCACGCCGGGCAGCAGGGCGATGTCGTTCTCGGCGCAGTAGCTGAACACATCCAGCGGGGTGCCGGGGGTCAGAAGGAACTGTGCACCGGCGTCCAGAGCGGCTTTGCAGCGCTCCACGGTGATGGCGGTGCCGGCACCCACGGTGCAGCGGTCCCCGAAATGGGTGCGCAGCATCGTGATCTGCTCCAGGGCGTGGGGGCTATTCAGTGCCACCTCAAAGAAGGGGGCACCGCCCTGCACGGCGGCCTCGGCGTAATCAATGGTCTTTTCCAGCGGAACGTTGCGCAGGATGGCCAGCAGCGGATGCTTGGAAACCAGATCGTAAGTGTCCATACAAAAAACTCCTTTCGGCAAACAATGAAACCGGTGGTTTCAGCGGATCAGCGGTAGGTGATGGCAGCGCCGGTGAGGGCAGCTTCCATCTGGGCGGCGTCGGGGTAGCCCTCCACGTCGCCCGGGGTCTGGGTGGCCAGGGCGCCGCAGATGGCACCCATGCGGCCTGCGGTGACCACATCGCGGCCCTGCAGGATGCCGGCCAGGAAGCCGGCATTGAAGCCGTCACCGGCGCCGATGGGCTCAATGGGCTTACAGGGGTAGGGCGGCAGCTTTTCGCGGGTGGTCTTGTCGGCCACCCAGGCACCGTTGCCGCCGTCCTTGATGGCCACATACTGTGCGCAGCCGTCGCGGAACAGCAGATCGAAGATGGCATCCGGGTCCCGCAGGCCGAACAGGGCGTCGGCCTCGTCCAGGCCCAGCAGCACGATCTCGCTCTGCAGGGTCAGCTCCCGGATCAGGGGGGCGTAGTCCTGCCCACGCCACAGCTTGCGGCGGATGTTGGGGTCAAAGCTGATGGCAACGCCTTTCTCCTTGGCCAGAGCAAAGGCGGCTTTGGTCATGGCCAGGCAGCTCTCGCTCAGCACGGGGGTGATGCCGCTCATGTGCAGCACCTTCACGCCGTCCAGCAGAGCGGGGGTCACGTCCTCGGGGCACAGGTGGCTGGCGGCGCTGTTCTCACGGTAGTAGAACACTTTGGTCTCGCCCACGCCGGTCTCCTTGAACATGATGCCGGTGCGGTGGTCGGGGTCGTAGATGACGCGGGAACAGTCCACGCCCTCGGCACGGAGCTGATTGCGGATGAAGCAGCCAAACTCGTCGGTGCCCAGGCGGCTGACCCAGGCGGCCTCCAGGCCCAGCTTTGCCAGACCCACGGCTACATTGCTCTCGGCACCGGCGGTGCGGATGCCGAAGTTCTGCACATAGCGCAGGGCACCCACGCTGTCCGGGGTGAAGGCGGCCATGGTCTCGCCGATGGTGATCAACTGAGGCATAAATAACACTCCTTTTCTTATAGGGCTCAGAACTGCAGTTCTACGCTGCAGAGCATTCGTTCGATCTGACGCCGGGCTTCGTCCAGCGCCTGCCGGGCGCTGGCGGCGGCAGCGTCGCTGTAGCGCTCCAGCGGGAAGGCAACGCTCAGCGCGGCCACCACTTTGCCGCTTTTGCGCAGCGGCACGCCGATGCAGCGGATGCCCCGGGTGCTCTCCTCACACTCGTAGGCAAAGCCGCTGGCCCGGATCTCGGCCAGCTGGTCGGCCAGGAGCCGGAAGTCGGTGATGGTGTGCTCGGTCAGCGGGTACAGGCCGTCGTAATACAGGGCCTTGAGCTGGGGCAGCTGGTAGTCGGCCAGCAGAGCCTTGCCCACGCCGGTGGCGTAGGCCGGCAGGCTGCGGCCCTCCACCGTGACGGTACGGCTGCGCAGCGGGGTCTCCACCTTTTTGAGGTAATAGACATCCCCGTTTTTCAGGCTGCCGAGGTGGCATGTCTCGTGGCAGACCGACACGATGTCGTGCATCAGGCGGTAGATCTCCCGCAGGGCGCTGGCTTCGTCCAGATAGGTGTTTCCAATGCGGAACGCCATGCGGCCGATGCGGTAGTGATGATCCTGGTCGTCCAGGGTCAGGTAGCCGCGGTCCCGCAGGGTGTGCAGCAGGGGAGAGATGCTGCCTTTGGCAATGCCCAGCTGCTGCGACAGCTGGGTCAGGGTGTAACCGCTGCCGTTCAGGCTGCACAGCTCCAGAATATCCAGCGCGCGTGCTAGGGAACGGTGGGCATCTCCGGAAGGCATGGGTCTCACTTCCTTTCCTTATATATAGGGTGTCCGGTTATATAGGGTGTCCGGGGTGTCTGACCGGGCAGGCCGCACACCGGCGCAAAGAGTTCCGATGTGTTCCACAGGGGAACACCGGGAAGAGCAAGTGCGTTCGGATATCGGGCTGCACCACGCGATATGTTCTTATATCCGAACAAAACTGGCGCGGTTTTGGGTGCGGACAGCGCAGAATCACGGGCTGCCCGCCGATTTTTCTGCGGCGGATCGGGTGCCGATGGCCGCGTTTTGCACGTTCTACAGAGGTTTTTGAAGTGCCTGACGGTATTGTCGGACAATTCGATAATGCCAAAACAAGTAAAAAATAACAAACCAACATTATTTTTGAAGAAGCCTCGTGATTTCTCACACGAATCCTTGCTCCAATTTCAGTATACGACACCGGAAAATAGACTGCAAGGGGCAGTTTGTTTTTCGTGGAAATGACATAATTATGAACAGGAAAACTATAAAATACGCCAAAAATGGTTCTTTTTGAAGAAAATGTTAAAAATCTATTGACGGATGATGCAAAAATTGGTACATTTATTTCAGCAAGGTTGTTGTCGGACAACGACCCCACGGTGCCGGCCCGCAGCGGGGAAATGTCTGACAGCCACATCGGCCCGAGCGGACCCTGCGCTGGGCTGAGGAAAATGTTTCTAAGGAGGAAATGAAACTATGTTGGATCCCAAATACATCCCATTGTTTATCGGCGGCTTTATTGCATGGATCTGCTTTATGATCTTTGTGGGCTGGATCACCAGCCGTGGCAAAAATGAGGGCAGCAGCTTCCTGACCGGCGGCGGCAACCTCGGCTTCTTCCTGATCTTCTGCACCGTGGGTGCAACCATGATCGGCACCGGTTCTTCCATGGGCGCCATCGGCAACGGCTTCAACCACGGTTGGGGCGGCGCCATTTACGGCCTGGGCGCATCGGCAGGTATCCTTTCCATGCTGCTGTTCACCAAGGCAAAGAACAAGGGCTTCCTGACCATGTCTGAGGAAGCACAGTATTACTACGGCGGCAAAAAGATCATCCGCCAGGTCATGGGCTTTATGATGTTCGTCATCGAGATCATCTGGCTGGGCAACCACCTGAACGGCGGTGCCAAGTACCTGGCTTACGTCACCCAGCTGCCGGACGTTACCTGTAAGATCATCACCGTTCTGGGCTTCGGCATCTACGTGTTCATCGGCGGCTACATGGCCGTTGTTACCACCGACGCTGTCCAGTTCATCGCCATCCTCATCGGCTTCCTGACCATCGCTTTCCGTGCCATCCCCCTGGCAGGCGGCTATCAGAACGTGGTGGATACCTTCACCGCTGCTGGCAAGCCCGGCGCAATGACCTTCTACGGCCTGGGCTCCTACGGTGTCATGGCTGCCATAGCACTGGTGTTGTCCACAGCCATGGGCGTTATCGGTACGCCCACCCACCGTACCCGTATCTACACCTCCAAGGACGAAAAGACTGCTCGCAAGGCCTTCCTGGGCCAGGGCATCCTGCTGTTCGGCTGGAGCTTTGTTACCGCCATCATCGGCATGAGCTGCTTCACCATCGCCACCATGAATGGTGACACCTTGGCCAGCGGCGACTACGCCTTTGCTTACATGGCTACCAACGCACTGCCCCCGGTCATCGGCATGCTGTTCATGATCTGCGGCCTGTCTGCTACCATGTCCTCCGGTGACTCCGACGCCATCTCCGGCGTTACCATCCTGCTCACCGACGTGTACCCCAGCATCACCGGCAAGACCATCCAGGAAAAGGATTACGCCAAGGTCAGCCGTGTCGCTCTGATCTGCACCCTGGGCGCTGCCTTCTTCATCACCCTGTTCGTCAACGACGTTATCGGCTACATCTCCACCATCGTGGGCGCCTTCCTGCCCGGCGTCGCAGTCGCAATGCTGCTGGGCCGCTTCTGGAAGCGTGTCAACTGGCAGGGCGGTCTGGCCTGCATCGGCTCCGGCACTCTGCTGGGCGTGCTGATCCTGGTGCTGCCTTCCTTCAAGAACTGGATCAACGCCACCATGGGTGGTCCGGCTGTGCCTGCTACCATCATTTCTCTGGTGTTCGGCATTGTGGTCTCTCTCATGTTCCCTGCTGACACCACTCCCGACGATGTGCGCCTGAAGCACGTTATGGACGACCGCCGCGGCACTGTCGTGGAAAAGGTCGCTGCTGCTGAGGCTGCTGCTGAGGAAGAAGAAGATCTGTAAGATCTGTTTAGCCGGCAAACTGTAAATCTGTTTCTCCGAAAGGGGCGAGGGCATACGCCCTTGCCCCTTTCGTCGTTTGCGGCAGGGTCGCCTTGCCGCAGGGCAAATTCATAGCGAGAGGGAACCTATCATGAAACGTATTTTGATCCAGAACGGCACCATATACGACGGCCTGGGGGGCCAGCCCTACCAGGCAGACCTGCTGGTGCAGGACGACCGTATTGCTCAGATCGCTCCGGGCATCACGGAACCGGCAGACCAGGTCATCGACGCCACCGGCAAGGCGGTGACCCCGGGGTTTGTGGATATCCACCGTCACCACGACGCAAAGCCCCTCAACGACCCGCACTTTGGCGAGGTGGAGCTGGCCCAGGGCATTACCACGGCGGTGGCCGGCAACTGCGGCATCAGCATGACCCCCCGGCCGGAATCGGACGAGGCGGCAAAGGAGTATTATTCCTTTGAAGAAGCCGTCATGGGCCCCATCGGCCTGGACGGCCCCCACACCTACCGTGATTATCTGGCTGCCCTGCACAAGACCGCGCTGCCCCTGAATGTTGCCGCCATGATCGGCACCGGCACCGTCAAGATCTGCGTCAAGGGCTTTGCCGACACTCCCTACACCCAGCAGGAGCTGGACGACGCCCGTGCTCTGATCGAGGACGCCATGGCCGCCGGTGCTCCCGGTGTGTCGCTGGGCATCATGTATCTGCCGGAGTGCTACTCCTCCACCGATGAATTTGCCTACATTCTGGAGCCGGTGGGCCGCTACCACCGGGTCATCACCACCCACATCCGCGGTGAGGGCGACAGCATGGTGCAGAGCGTGCGCGAGGTGATCGAGATTGCCCGCCGCGTGGGCTGTGCCCTGGAGATCAGCCACTTCAAGAGCTGCGGCATGAAGAACTGGGGCAAGGACATCCACACTGCCATTGCCGACATCGAAGCCGCCCGCGCCGAGGGCATGGACGTGACCGTGGACTTCTACCCCTACGAGGGCGGCAGCACGGCCCTGACCACCATGCTGCCCCCGGTGTTCGTGGCCGGCAACATGACCCGTGCACTGGAAAAACTGGGCACCCCCGAAGGTGTGGAGGAGTTCCGCCGTACCAGCAGCGTGTTGTACGATGACTGGGACAACTTCTGCATCACGCTGGGCTGGGACCGCATCATCATCAGCGGCGTGGTCTGCCCCGAAAACGAGAAGTTCCTGGGCATGCGGGTGACGGAGGCTGCCGAGAAATTCGGCTTTGAGGACGCCGCTGCACTGGCCGCCTACCTGATGCACAGCGAGGACGGTAAGACTGCCATCATCAATATGTCCATGAGCCAGGATGATATTGATACGGTGGCGCGTCTGCCCTGGTCCAATATCATCTCCGATGCCATCTATGCCAAGACCGACACGCCCCACCCCCGCATGTTCGGTGCCTTCCCCAAGGTGCTGCGGGAGTATGTGGCCGAGCGCGGCATCTACACGATGCAGGAGGCCATCCGCCGGATGACCAGCCAGCCCGCCGCAAGAATGGGATTGGTCGGACGAGGGAGCTTGCAGAAAGGCAATTATGCTGATATACTGGTATTCGATCCGAAGAAGTTCACGGATCATGCCACCTTCACGAATCCTGCCCAGAAGGCCACCGGTCTGGACTGGTGCATCGTCAACGGCCAGGTCGCCATTGACCACGACCGGCGCACCACGGCCGGTGCCGGTATGGTGCTGACGGTATAAGGAGCTGCCATGTCGATCGCGATTCTTCTGCAGCAGATCCTGATCATCTTTCTGGAGATCGGCACCGGTGCAGCCGTGACCAAACTGGGCATCATGGACGACGGGAACAGCAAGTTCCTGTCCAACCTGGTCATGTCGGTCACCCTGCCCTGCACCCTGCTGGCCAGTGCCAGCATCGACGGCGGCCGCGAGGCCGTGGCCGGCATGCTCAAGGGCTATCTGGTGCTGGAGATCTTCTACATCCTCACCATCGGCATCTGCCTTGTGCTGAGCAGGGCCATGCACCTGACCCGCGGCCAGAAGGCCGTGCTGGTGGGTGCCGCCGTCATGCCCAACAGCGCCTTCATCGGCATCCCACTCATCAGCGCCCTGCTGGGCAGCGAGGCGGGTGCCCTGTACGGTGCCGCCGGCATCATGGCCTACAACATCCTGTTCTTTACTTATGTACAGCACCTGTTCGACCCGGAAGCCAAGGTGAGCATCAAAGCATTCCTTACCCCCACCAACATCACCACCGCCATCATGGTGGTCATGCTGGTGACCGGCCTGCGGCTGCCCGCCATTCTGGACAGCTTCTGCAAGGCGGTGGGCAACACCACCACGCCGCTGGCCCTCATGATCGCCGGCGGCATGCTGGCCCGCAGTGACCTGAAAAAACTGGTCACGAACCCCATGGTATGGCTCATCACGGCCCTGCGGTGCGTCGTGTTCCCGCTGGGCTTCCTGGCGGCGCTGTACTTCCTGCCGCTGGACCGCACCCTGTGCATGGCAATCCTGATTCTGGCATCCTGCCCGGCAGGCAGCCTGACGGCCGTGCTGGCAAAGCAGTACGACACCGAAGGGGAACTGGCAAGCCAGGCCGTTGCACATTCCACCCTCAGTATCCTGATCAGCGTGCCGCTGGTGTTGAGCCTGGGCAGTACGCTGTTGGGAATATAAAAACGGCTGTTGTTCCGCCGACACACGCCCGGCGGGACTGCAGCTTCCAACGGCAGCAGCCCCCGTTTCGGCTGCGTCAGAGAAAAAGAAGAGAGGTTTTTCTTATGGCAAATGTCTACGATAAGCTCAAGGAAATGAACATCACTCTGCCCGCACCCCCGCCGAAGGGCGGCGTCTACACTCCGGTCATGGAGTTCGGCGATCATCTGCTGTACTGCAGCGGCTGCGGCCCTGACATCGGCGACGGCCACAACATCGTGGGTAAGGTCGGCGGAGACCTGACCCTGGAGCAGGGCCAGAAGGCTGCTTACAACTGCATGCTGAACCTGCTGGCCAATCTGGACGCCAAGCTGGGCGACCTGAACCGCATCAAGCGCTGCGTCAAGGTCCTGGGCTTTGTCAACTGCACCGATGATTTTGCACAGCAGCCGCAGGTCATCAACGGCGGCTCCAACCTGCTGTTCGAGCTGTTCGGCGAGGAGAAGGGTCTGCCCGCCCGCACCGCCATGGGCACCAATTCCTGCCCGGGCAACATCGCGGTCGAGATCGAGATGCTGGTGGAGTATGAATAAGATCAACGACAACCTCTATACCTTTGAGGGTCAGCAGGACATCGTAAGCCCGCAGCTGGTCTATTACCCGGCGATCATCCGCGAGAATATCCGCAAGATGATCGACATTGCAGGCGGCGCTGCCCGCCTGTGGCCCCACATCAAGACCCACAAGATGGCCGAGGTGGTCCAAATGCAGATCGAGGCGGGCATCGACCGCTTCAAGTGCGCCACCATCGCCGAGGCCGAAATGGCCGCCAAGGCCGGTGCGAAGCACCTGACTCTGGCGTACCCGCTGGTGGGCCCCAACATCAAGCGCTTTGCCGCGCTGCAGGCCGCCTTCCCGGAGGTGGAGTTCTTTGCCATCGGCGATGACACGGAGCAGATCCGCAAGCTGGGCCAGACCTGCAAGGCCAATGTGCTGATGGATGTGGACATGGGCCAGCACCGCACCGGTGTGCCGCTGGATAAAGTGGAAGCGATGTACCGGGAGTGGAACACCCTGCCCGGCATCGTCATGCGCGGCATGCACTGCTACGACGGCCACCGCCACGAGAGCAGCGTGCAGGAGCGCGAGGTGGCTACCGCCCCTGTGGACAAGCAGATCGAGGAGATCAAGGCCCGCCTGAAGGCGGACGGCATCTGCTGCGAGATCCTGATCATGGGCGGCACCCCGTCCTTCCCGGTGCACGCAGAGATGACCGGCGAGTTTTTGAGCCCCGGCACCTGCGTGATCCAAGACGCAGGGTATCGCAAGGCCTACCCGGACCTGCAGTTTACCCCGGCTGCCGCCCTGCTCACCCGCGTGGTGAGCCGCCCCAGCCGCGACACCTTCACACTGGATCTGGGCTGCAAGGCCGTGGCCACAGACCCCACCCCGGAGCGCGCGGAGATCGTGGGTATGGAGTATGCCCGCACCGTGATCCAGAACGAGGAGCACTGGGTGGTGCGTGTGCCGGAAGAGCACATCGCCGACATCCCGCCCATCGGGACCGAGCTGTTTGCCATCCCGACTCACGTCTGCCCCACCAGCGCCCTGTACCCGGCGGTCCCGGTGGTGGAAAACGGCAAGGTCACAGGCTGGTGGAAGGTCGCTGCGCGTGACCGCCACCTGACCCTGTGAGAGAGTATCTGAGAGTTTTATAAGGAGTTGAATATAATGCTGAAAAGTCAGCAGGTCCGTTCCCTGTCCCCTGAGATGGATCCCCTGCGCATGGGCATGGGCTGGACGGTCGATGACCTGAGCAAGCCCCAGATCATGGTGGAGAGCACCTACGGCAACAGCCATCCGGGCTCCGGCCACCTGAATATCTTTGTGGAAGAGGCTGTCCGCGGCGTGAACGACCACGGCGGCAAGGCTGCCCGGTATTTTGCCACCGACATGTGCGACGGCATGGCACAGGGCCATGACGGCATCAACTACTCGCTGGCCCACCGCGAAGCCATCACCAACCTGGTGGAAGCACAGGCCAACGCCACCACCTTTGACGGCGGTGTGTTCATTTCCAGCTGCGACAAGGCCATGCCCGCCATGCTCATGAGCATCGGTCGTATGAAGGACATGATGGCAGCCATCGTGGTCACCGGCGGTGTCATGGAGGCGCACGACCTGCCCGCCAAGTACACCGAGAACGACCCCGGCTGTGCCATCAACGAGCTGCTCACCCTGGAGCAGATCGGCAAGTTCAGCGCACAGTACGAGCGCGGCGAGATCCCGGCCGAGCAGCTGACCTACTACAAGCAGCACGCCTGCCCCAGCTGCGGCGCCTGCTCCTTTATGGGCACTGCCTCCACCATGCAGGTCATGGCCGAGGCTCTGGGCCTGATGTTGCCCGGCACCGCTTTGATGCCGGCCACTGCCCCCGAGCTGAAGCAGGCTGCCTACGACGCCGGTGCACAGCTGATGAAGCTGGTGGAAGCCGGTGTCACCGCAGGCGATATCGTGGATATGCGCAGCTTTGAGAACGCCATCATGGTCCATGCGGCCATTTCCGGCTCCACCAATGCCCTGATGCACATCCCCGCCATTGCCCACGAGTTCGGCTTCGAGATCGACGCAGACACCTTTGACCGGATGCACCGCGGCGCACACTACCTGCTGAACATCCGTCCCGCAGGCGACTGGCCCGCACAGTATTTCTACTACGCAGGCGGCGTGCCCCGCATCATGGAAGAAATCAAGTCCATGCTGCATCTGGATGCCAAGACCGTTACCGGCAAGACCCTGGGCGAGAACCTGGAGGAGCTGAAGAAGAACGGCTTCTACGAGCACTGCGATGCCCTGCTGGCCGAGAAGAGCAAGAAGATCGGCCGCGAGATCAAGCGCACCGACATCATCCGCAGCTTCGACGAGCCCATCGGCACCAACGGTTCCATCGCCATCCTGCGCGGCAACCTGGCCCCGGAAGGTTGTGTCATCAAGCACACCGCCTGCCCCAAGGCCATGTTCAAGGCGACCCTGACCGCTCGCCCCTTCGACTGTGAAGAGGACGCCATCGACGCCATCCTCCACGGCCGCATCCACCCGGGCGATGCCGTGTTCATCCGCTACGAAGGCCCCCGCGGCAGCGGTATGCCGGAGATGTTCTACACCGGCGAGGCCATCTGCTCCGACCCGGCCCTGGCTTCCAGCGTGGCCCTGATCACCGACGGCCGCTTCTCCGGCGCAAGCCGCGGCCCCGTCATCGGCCATGTCAGCCCTGAAGCCGCCGCAGGCGGCCCCATCGCACTGGTGGAAGAGGGCGATATCATTGAACTGGACGTGGAGGCCCGCCGCCTGGAGATCACCGGTGTGAAGGGCGAGCACAAAACCCCCGAAGAAATGGACGCCATTCTGGCAGAGCGCAAAGCCAACTGGAAAGGTTTTACAAGCAAATACACCCATGGCCTGCTGAAGCTGTACAGCCAGCACGCAGTCAGTGCCATGAAGGGTGCTTACATGGAGTAAGGAGTGTAAAAACTATGGCAGAAGCAAGAAGTCTGGCCGATATCAAACTGGATAACGCTTACAAGTTCGGCGCTGGCCGTTACCTGCAGGAAGCAGGCGCCCTGAACCTGCTGGGCGGCGAGGTGGCACGTCTGGGCAAAAAGGCCCTGGTCATTGCCGGCCCCCGCGCCTGGGCAGCCACCGAAGGCAAGGCAGAAAAGAGCCTGAAGGATGCCGGTGTGGAGTTTGAACTCTCCCTGTACCCGGATCAGAACACCTACGAGCGCGCCAAGGAGCACGCCCTGCAGGCCCTGACCACCGGCTGCCAGGTCATCGTGGGCATCGGCGGCGGCCGCATCATGGATCAGGCCAAGGCTACGGCACACTTTGCAGGCGACCTGCCCATCGTGGAGGTGCCTACCTCCATTGCCACCTGCGCGGCATTTGCCCCGCTGAGCGTCATGTACACTGCCGAGGGTGCCTCTCTGGGCAGCCTGCGGTATGACCATGAGGTGAACGCCATCGTCATGGATATGGACGTCATCTGCAAGGAGCCGCCCCGTTACGCCGCCAGCGGCATCATGGACGGTATGGCCAAGATGATCGAGATCCAGAACGGCCGCAGCCAGATCCTGCTGGACGACGTGAGCATCGGCCTGTTCACCGCCTACACCATCGCAGAGATGGCTTACCATGTTTACGAGAAGGAGGCTCACCAGGCCTGCCATGACATTGCCGAGGGCAAGCTGACCAAGGCAGTGGAGGATATTGCCTACCTGAACGTGGCAGTGGCTGGCATCGTCAGCGGCGTGAGCAAGGGCTTTGGCCAGACCGCTCTGGGCCACGAGACCTACGAGCTGGTGCGCACCCACTTCACCCAGGAGGCAAAGCCCTACCTGCACGGCGAGATCGTGGCCATCGGCGACTGCCTGCAGCTGGCCTTCAACGGCCATCCGGAGCAGGTGGCACCCTTCCGTGCCTTTATGCGCAGCATGAACATGCCCCTGACCCTCGAGGACATCGGCATCGACCCGAACTCCCCCAAGATGGAGAACCTGTTCCAGGATCTGTTCCACAGCCCCTTCATGGAGCCCACCGCAGAAAATGAGGCACGCCTGCGCAAGGCCATGCACTATCTGTCTGCAGACTGATCCCCGCAGCATTCCCTGAACCGCAATGACAGCGCCCCCTGAACCGTCTCGGACGGCGCAGGGGGCGCTGTTTTGTCTTTTTGGCACAAAGAAGCCCCGAAATCCTCTTTTCCTTTTGTGGCTTTTCCGCTATACTAGAGGTGCAGGAATTCCAATGGTACAAGAAGGTCATCGCATCCAACGGCGAGGATCTGGACTGAACCTGAAATTGCAGACGCTGCCGGGCGTTCCCGGCGTGAGGGCTCCGCTTCGGCGGGGCCCTTTGCGTTCTGCCCGGCAGGTTTTGGACGAATCGGCTGAAAAACAGCAAAATTCGGTCAGAATGCGCTAGAATGCTGGACAGCATCCTGTGAATTGTGGTAGAATTGCAATAGAATGCGTGGAAGCGCAAAACCGATGCTGCGCGGTGAACGCAGCAAAGATGAAAGATGAAAGAGGTCGTTTGTGATGAAGATTATTCGTGCAAAGGATTACGCAGACATGTCCCGCAAGGCAGCAAACATTATTTCCGCACAGGTCATCATGAAGCCCAATTGCGTGCTGGGTCTGGCCACCGGCGGCACCCCGGTGGGGGCCTACCAGCAGCTGGTGGAGTGGTACAACAAGGGCGACATTGATTTCTCGGAGGTCACCACCGTGAACCTGGACGAGTACCGCGGCCTGCCCAAGGACCACCCGGAAAGCTACTGGAGCTTCATGCACCGCCACCTGTTCGACCACGTCAACATCAACCCCGCCCGCATCAACCTGCCGGACGGCACCAACCCCGATGCGGACGCAGCCTGCGCCCAGTACAACCAGATCATCCACAGCGTGGGCGGCATCGACCTGCAGCTGCTGGGCATCGGCCACGACGGCCACATCGGCTTCAACGAGCCGGGCGAGGCCTTTGAGCTGGAGACCCACTGTGTGGACCTGACCCAGGAGACCATCGAGGCCAACAAGCGCTTCTTTGACGGCAACGTAGACCTGGTGCCCAAGCAGGCCTACACCATGGGCATCAAGACCATCATGCAGGCCCGTAAGGTGCTGATGGTGGTCAACGGCACCGGCAAGGCCGAGATCGTGAAGAAAGCCTTCTTCGGCCCGGTCACCCCGGAAGTGCCCGCCAGCATCCTGCAGATGCACCCCGACTTCACCCTCGTGGGCGACGAAGAGGCCCTGAGCCTGATCTGATCGGTTCCCCAAAGCATGTTTCTGCCGCCGCACGGCCCTGCCACCGTGCGGCGGCTTTTTTCTGAGCAGGGGAATTGTAACGCGGCAAAATATACAGTATACTGGAACAAAAGCCACCACGAGGGAGGGGCGGCCGATGTTCAGCGAAGAGATGATCTGCAGCCTGAATGATCTGGAGCTGGAAGTTTATAAGTATGTTGTGCGGAACGCGGACAAGGTGTGCTATATGCGCATCCGGGAGTTTGCGGATGCCGCCCATGTGTCTACCTCCACCATCCTCCGGTTCTGCAAAAAGGCGGGCTGCGACGGCTACGCGGAGTTCAAGATCCGGCTGCGCCAGCATCTGGAACAGGCAAAGCAACCGCCGGTCAAGGACGATGTGTCGGAGGTCATCGACTTTTTGAAAAAGACCTGCTCGGCGGAGTTTGAGCAGAAGCTGGACATGCTGACCAGGGTCATCTTTCAGGCCCGGCACATCTTTTTTGCAGGCAGCGGAAGTTCCGGCCTGCGGGCAGTGCCAACATGTGCTCCTATGTGGCCGGTCAGCATGGCCGCAACAAGCCGTTTTATCAGGATTACTCCTTCCGCAAGGAGTACATGAGCGTGGGGAATCTGGTGCACAAGCACGCGTACCTGGATGCGGAAGCATAAGCCGAACACAACACGAAAGGGCCTCCCCGGAATGGGGAGGCCCTTTCTATGCGTTTACGACTTGACGTGGATCACGTTGGAAGGGAAAAGCATCAGTGCTTTTCCTTGTACCTGAGGCTGGCGAATGCGCCTGCGATGGTCAGCAGCATGCCGCTGAATGCCATGCCCAGAGCGGCCATCCAGTTCACGCCGGTCTGCGGCAGTGCATCCTGCACAGCGGGCAGGACCGCGTCAGACGGCAGGACCGGAGCGTCCGGGGTGGCGTCCTGCACGGGCGGCAGCTCGGGGGTTTCCGGGGTCATGACCACTTCGTCCGGGGTCTCGTCCTCCACGGGCGTTTCCGGCGGGGTGACGGGCGGGACGATGACCGTCTCTTCGCCGTTCACGGTGACCGTGCGGGTCTCGATGGAGGTATAGTTGTAGCCCACATGGGCGTCGGTGGTGGTCACGGTCTCCTTGGACACTGGCGTGGTGTTCACCTTGTCCGTGGTGCGGTGGGTGTAGGAAACTTTGCCCTCATCGTGCTCCTTGCTGCCGGAGCCGGAGAAGATCTTCTTCAGCACTTCGGTAAAGGTGGTGTAGTGGCCTTTGCCGGTACCGGATCCTTCGACCGTTTCGCTCTTCTTCTGCGTATAGGTACCGTCGAAGTCGCCGGAAGTATTTTCGCCGTAAGCCGTAGCACCCTCACCGGTTTTATGGGTGGTGGTGGTCTGCTTGTTCAGCTCCAGAAGGCGCTTGGCGAAGTCCTGAGAGCTGCGGATGCTCAGCGGGGCGGTGATGGTCTTGATGGTGGATTCGGTCTGGCCGACGACCTTGCCCTCACGCACCTGGGTCAGCTCGGAGATCATCAGGTCATAGCCGCCGACGTAACCCCAGGTGCCGTCCTGGCGCTTGTAGGTGCTGTTGATGCATGTGTTGGCATCGCGGGACATATAGCCGTAGGCGGTCAGCTCAGAGGACTTGAGATAGACCTGATAGCCGCTCTCACCGGTGCTGTTGGTGCCGGTGGTTCCGATCTTCACAACGTAGGTGCCGACGATGGCATTGCGCTCTTTCGTGGTCAAGTCCCTATAGGTCTTGCTGCTGCCGGTTGCCTTCAGGTAAGCGTTAATGGCCTCATCCTCTGCGCTGATGCCGGGGTTCCAATAGTCGCCCCACTGACCCTGATACAGCTTGATGCTGCCGTTCTCCTTGATGGGGTCGTAGGCAACGGTGCCGGTCAGCTTGTAGTAGGCGCTCTTGTCGGGGTTGTTGTTCCTATTGCCGCGGTCATACTCGTAATGGCCGCTGCCCTCGCCGCCTTCATCATCCCAGCTGATCTTGCTGTCCAGGCCGACCGTCTGGTTGTCCTTACCGTTGACCAGTTTTCCGGCATCGTAGTTCCACTCCAGCTTCAGATCCTTGCTTACCAGCACACAGTCGGTCTGGTTGACCTTACCGTCCTCGTCCGGCAGCAGATCCAGCTTGGAACCGGAAGCGAGATCAAGGTGTTTGATGTCGTCGCGCTGCTCTTCGGAGTGCACAGTGTTACTATCAACACGAACTTCATGGCCGTTAGCGTCTGTATAGTAATAATAGCCGTTCCACCCCCAAGTCGATTTCCAATAGACCTCAATTTTGGAACCATCCGGTACCTTGCTGAAGTATTTGAATTCACCCGTCTTTTCACCGGAGTAGTAGTTCTTCTTGGTCTCTTCGTAATCAGAACCCTTGTTGGCAACGTAAGTGGAGTTCTTGGCGATCCGCTCCTGCTCCTGCAGGGCCTTGATCAGCTCATCCTTGCTCATGTTATCGGGCGAGATGGCCTTGGTGAAATACTTGATGATATCTTCCTTTTTGGTGGTGGAATCGATCTTCGTTTCACCGATCCGGAGTTCCTCGCCGGGCTGAAGTTTGCTCTGGATCTCCTGGATCTGCTTCCACAGCTCATCGTATGCCTTCTCAAGATCCTTATCGTCCTTGATGATGCCGGTGACACTGGAGGAGGTGTGCACATCCTTCCGGACGGTGAGGGTCTCGCTCAGGGTGCTGTAATCCACGGTGATGGTTTCGTCACCCTTCGTGAAGGTCGCGGTCTTGCCGTCGGCGTTCAGTCGGATGCTGTCAGCGGAAACACTGTATTGGCCTGCCAGTGCGGTCTGGATCTCATCAGGGGTCAGCGGAGCACCGGCCTGTTTGGTGAAGGTGTAGGTGGTCTTTACGCCGTTTTTGTCCTCGACCGTGCAGGTGTAGCCGTCATTGGTTTTGGTCACATTGTCGTAGGTCTTTCCGTCCACCGTAATGGTGCGGGCCTTTTCGTCGATCGACCAGTTCTTGCCGCCGGGGATCACCAGCTTGTCGTTAAGATCCTTGGTGTCCGTCTTTGTGGATTCAGAAAGTGTGTCGATCGTCCATTCCACGCGCTTGATGCCGGAAAAGTCCATGCTGCCGATATCAATGCTGTAACCTTCCTGAAGCAGGGTAGCTTTGTCCTTGCTGGTCTTGTTCTGCAGCTCTTTCCAGGCGATCTCTTCCTTCTCCGTATCGGTGAGGGAAGCGGACGATTCCGTGATCGTGCAGGTGCGGGTGATCTTGGTGCTGGTGCCGTCGGGCGAGGTCACGGTTTCTTCTTTTTTGTAGGTCGTGGTGCCCTTCTCCGTGTCTATGCCGTCGAACGTCCAACCTTCGAGAGAGGGAAGTTCACCGCTGCCGGGCTTGACGTAGGTGCCGTTGAGGGAACCGCTCTCAGTCCACGTATTCGAGCCGGTCACATAAGCAGTGCCGGTGACGGTGTTGTCCGTGACATCCTTGCGGGTCTCGGTGTCCTTGCTCGGATCAGAGCTGCCCGGCTGAGGCGCAGAAACCGTTGCACCGTCATAGCGGAGGGTGACAGTATGAACATTGCCGTCTGCATCGGTATAGCTGAGATTGAGCTGGCCTTTGCCGGTGGGATCGATCGTATTCAGCTGGTTCTTGAAATCCTCGCTGTCCACATTGATGCCGGTTTTCTTGGCGGCATCCGTCAGAGCGGCCTTGATGGCTTCCAGCTTGGCAGTTTCCTCGGCACTCTTGATGCTTTCCTGACCGCCTTCGACCTGGCCGGGGGTCTTGGTGACCTCGGTGACCTCCACGGTGTAACTCAAAGTCTTGCGGACGGCTTCCATCTGGTCAAGGTTCAGCTTTTCGCCCTTGTAGTAAACGCCGTTGTCATCGGCGGTAAAGCCATCGCCCAGACGATCGGCCAGCTGCTTGTTGGTGAGCTGCTTGGTGTCTTCCGTTTTCTTGACTTTATAGGTATATTCCTTGCCGTTTGCATCGGTTTCCGTATAGACATACTCGCCGGTATCGTTGTTATAGTACTCGTCCTTGAGCATTTCGCCCAGCTTCTCCGAAGAAATCTCGATGACATCCGTCTTGGTCTCGTCGGTGTTCTTGGCAGTGATGCTTGGCAGCTCGACCTTGGTGGTCAGGTCCTTATCATCAACATCAACAGTGCCCTTTTCCACCTTGAGCACCAGCGTGGTCTCGGTGCGGGTCTTGACCGAGTTGCCGGTGATCTCGTAGTAGGTGGTGCGGGTGACGGTGTTGCCGTTCTCGTCGGTGGAGGTCTCTTCCTTTTTCAGGGTATAGGTGGTGTTGCCCTCGTCGTCGGTCTTTTTCTCCACGCCGCCCTCGGGGACATCCAGCAGCTTGGCAACGTCCTCAGCGGACATTTCCTTCGTTTCGGGCTCGCTGGTCTTTTTCAGGGTCAGGGTCTTGGAGTTGCCGTCCTTGGCGGGCTCGACCTTGTCCACGGTGTAGTCGCCCAGCTTGGCATCCTTATCGGTTTTCCAGTCCGGGCGCACTTCGCCAAGCTCGTCGTCGAGGTTGATCTCTTCGCCCTTCTTGGTGTCGGTGATGGTGGTGGAGGAATCGGCCTTGCCGGTGCCGGTGGTGGTCGTAGTCTCGGTGCCGGTGGTCTCGGTGGGGGTGGTGATGGTGGTGTTGCCGTCCTCGTCCTTGCCCACCACGGGGTCGCCCTTCTTCACCTCGGCGTCGGGGTCCACGACGGTGGTGCTGGAAGAGCTGTCGGGGGTCTCTTCCTTGGTGGCGGTGCCGATCTTGCCGTCCTTGCCGGTGGCTTCGTCCTTCTTGCTGTTGTCGATCACGTCACCCTTCACATAGGTGCCGTCGGGGTTCTCAGTCTCGTCCGTCTCGCCGGAGCCCTCAGAGCCGTCGGCTTCACCGTCCTCACCGGATTTGCCGGGCTGTTCCGGCTTCTCAGCAGGTTTATAGTCAATGGTGATGTCATCGGTCTTGGTGCCGGGGCCGAACGCAGGGGCCTGCTCTTCGCTCTTGGCCTCTTCGTTCACCGGGGGGGGTAAACTCCTCCTGCTTGCCCTCTTCGCCCTCGACCTCGCCTTCTGCGGTCTTACCTTCCACAGGGGCGGGTTCGGCCTGCGGGGCAGCGTTATCCTCGGCAGGGTCGGGGCCTTCCACAGCATGGGCAGCCATGGGCTGTGCAGCAACACAGGCGGTCAGGGCTACGGACATGGCAGCGAGTTTCAGCTTTTTGTTCGTCATGATTGATGGCTCCTTTCAAATGGTGTCAAGTCTTTTACGCATTATAACTGTCCCATATAATGGACATATTTCGAGGCTTGCTATCCTGCTTCTTTTATACCATTTTCTGGTGCGGGTTGTCAAGAAAAAATATGTAGAAACGCATGATTTGTGAAAATATTCCAAAGTCTGAATTGGATATTTTGCACAAATCACAAGAATTTGTTGCAGAAAAAAGAGAAACTGTTGCGGATGTGAAATGATGCGGTTGCGGTACTGGTGCAGAGTGTGCGGATTGTTGCGGAAAACCACTTTTTGAGGGACGGAATTTCTGGCAAAGAACCGGCTGGAATTTCTCCTGCCGCCCTGCTGCAGACGAAAAAGGCCCCCGGAAACCTGCGTCTCCGGGGGCCTTGCCCTCTACCTTATATAGGGCAGTCGGCGATCACTGCTTCTGCTTCAGCCGGGCCATGTAGCTGTCGGCGGCCACGGCGGCAGCGGTGAAGCTGTTGTTCTTCCACCAGTTGATCAATGCGGCCACGGTGGTGATGCCGGCGGTGACCAGCTGCTCCACAGTGGTGCTCTCGATGGGCAGCACGGGCTTGCCCATTGCGCTCAGCACCTGATTGGTCAGGGCCAGCAGGAGCACAGCGGTGCGGGCCAGGGTAGCGGCGGAGATCTTGTTGCTCAGTTCCATAAATCAGTTCCTCTCTTTCATTCGTTCGTGGTTCTCAAGGTCGGCGATGCGGTGGTTTGCCACCTTCATCTGCTCTTCCAGAATGGGCACGCGGCGGGCGAAATTGTTGTGCTCGCGCACCTCGCGGGTCAGCTCTTCCAGCTTGGTGTCGGTCACAGCCTGACTGCGGCTGTTGGCGATCAGCACCCCGATCAGGGTCACGGCACCGGCGATCAGGGCGGACAGGATGCTTTCCATTGGGTTCACCTCCTTCTTAACCTGTCCAGCGGCTTTTGGCGGGGCGGGTGTCCACATGGACCCAGCCCACAGCCCGTCCGGCCCGGGGCGGGTACCGGCCGATGCCGCCGGTGCCGGGCAGGCAGGTCTCTGCATAGGCGGCCAGCTGCTCCACCGGGATGCCCTGCACCCGGATGTCGGCAGCGCGCCCATACAGATGCTGGCTGTAGGCGGCCCCGCCCACGGATCTGTTGTGAGCGGCGGTGCGGTAGCCGCTGGTGATGACTACGGGGCGGCCGAAGTGGTCGCGGATCTTCTGCAGCAGGGCGGCAAGGCTGCTGTCCACGAACACGGGATCCGAGCCATCTTTGCAGGCAAACTCAGCCACGGTGAAGTTTGCGCTCAGCTTCCGGGTGCCGTCCCGCGTGCGGGACCAGGCTTCAAGCATCGGCTTCCACCTCCGCCAGCAGGGCTTCCACGGTGCTGCGCAGACGGGCGGGCACCTCCTCCAGCGTCTTAATACCCTTGCGGATCAGGGCTGCATAAATTTTCGCCATCAATTTTCCTCCTTTTCTTCGTACAGCTCGCACAGGGCCACCTGAAGATCGGTGACACTGCTCTCCACGGCGGTCACCTGCGTCAGCAGGTCCGCGAGGGTGGGGTAGTGGTAGCCGGAGAGCCAGAGTTCGATGGCATAGCTGTAGCTCATGTTGCTGCCGTAAGGGCCTTGCACATGCAGCGTACCGTCTGCCTGGAAGGTCATGGTGCATACAACCTCTGCCGGCGTAGTATCAAAGACATGGCGGGTGTTGCCGCCCCGTACCAGGTCAAATTCGGCCCCGGTATAAGTGTCGCATTTTGTCTTGATGTGGACATAGTCCACCCCGTCGGGGATGGAGACATCATAGGTCTTCCACTTGGTGGGGCTTTTTGTGTGGTAGTTCCACACCAGCCGGGGCTCCGACTTTACCGCCACGGCGGCAGCGATCTTGTCATTGAGCGTTTTGGCGCTGAGGGTGCCGTCCGGGGCGATGTCCAGCGCTTCGCCCACTTTCACGCCGCCCAGCTGGTCCGCCGTAGCGGGCGGCAAGCTGTACGGCGTGCCGAACTTGGCGTCGGCCTCCAGCCGGGTATAGTAGGCGGTCAGGTCGGCACCCAGCGTGCGCAGGGCGGCCGTCTTTTCCGCACCGGTCCACCCGGCGGCAGTGCTGGCGGTGGTGAGCGCTTTTTTCACGCCGTAGGGCAGCAGGGCCGGGGTGAGCGGCGCAAAGCCGTCGGTCATGCTGTCCAGCTGCTCGGCGGAGGCAGGCACAAGGGTCAGGGTGGCGTCCTCCCGCACAGCCACGCCGTATTGCGGGTCGATGCGCACCGGGCCGGGGGTCTTTGCGTCCGGCAGGGTGCTGCTGCGCACATAGGGCGTCAGGTCGGGCGGGGGCGTAGTGTCGGTGAGCAGGGCACCGGTGTCGGGGTTCACGCTCAGAACCCGCAGCAGGGAGCCGGCTGCCGGCTGCGCAGGCCGGGGCAGGGCACCCACGTCCTGCGCACGCAGGACCACTACACCGCTTTTGCCGTTCACGCTCAGTACCTGACCGTCTGCCGGGGCCAGCTCTTCGGCGCGGGCGGCAGCAGCCTCGGCCCGGGATGCACACCCGGCCGCCGCGGTGCTGCTGGTGCTGGCCTGCCGGGCAGCAGTCTGTGCCTGTGCGGCACTGGAAGTGCAGCGTTCGGCGCTGGCCGAGGCGCTCTGGGCCGCCGTGGCGGCTGTGCTGGCACTTTCCAGCACGCGGGCCACGAACTGCTCGTACAGGGTGGGCGGCAGGTCCTCGGAGCCGCCGTCGGTGGGCAGGGTGGCATAGGTGTCGTACCGGCCGGGGCGGGTGTAGGCGGTGTAGCCGGAGCCGCTCACGGCGGCCAGCATCCACTGCCCACCGGTGCAGCCGGTGAGGCGGCGGTCCACCGTCACGCAGGCATCGCCGTCCAGCGGCACCGGGGCCAGCTGGGTGCCGTCGCTGCGGCGCAGGTACAGGGCAATGGCGCAGTCGGCCCAGCTTTCGGGCAGCTGGAACTGCAGCCGGTCCACGCCTTCCGCATTCTGTGCGCCCAGGTGCAGGCGGCTGGGCTGCGGCAGGAATTCGGTGCCGCCGCAGGCTCGATGAATGATTTGGATCTTCATGGTTTTGACCTTCCTTTCCGGTTTTTTATTTGATTGTACGCCGGGCCGCGCGGCAGCAGAAGTGTGTTCTTTTTCTCCGCAGATTTCTGGGCTTCGGCATTTTGCCGGAGGGGTGTTTTTGGGGGTAATTCGGGGGCAATTCCGGGTGCGGAAAATGCCCGGCGGCGGGCCTGATTTTGTGCAGAAAACTGCGGTATTTGGCCGCTTGTTTCCGTGCGGGAGGGCCAGAAACGGGTCGTTCCGGGGCATCCGGGACGGATACAAATGTTAAAAATTCATGAACAGAACGTAGACGAAAAAAGGCGAAAAATCCGGAGGAAATAACTTAAAAAACAATATTTTGCAGGAAACACTGTTAAAATTGCACAAAAAAGAATGTCAAGTATCTAACAAAGTAGAAGCGCCCGATTTGACAAATCGGCTCCGGTCTGGTAAGATAATACCGCGCAACGGAGCAACGGACGTTGCAGCGTTTAAATTTTATCTGGATGAAGTGAAATGCCGTCTGAGCGGACGGTACGGTGCAGGCAATGGGGGCCTGTGCCGGGGGACGGAGCAATGTCCCGTTGGAACGGATTCCGACGCAATACGATGCTTGGCTTCCACAGCCGGAAAAGCATCGTATTTGATTGTGGAGCCCCTGGTGCTCCGCAGTCCCGGCGGCCGGGGTGCAATGCAGCATCCGCGGCCGCACCAAAAACAAGAAGAGAGGAGTTGTCTCGTATCGCTTCCGTAAACTTGAAAAAAGCATCCTCGGGCTGCAGATCTGCAGTCTCTTCCCGCGTGCTGGCGTTTTGTGTCATGGTCGTGTGCCTTGTGGCTACCCTTGGTGTGACCGCTGCGAATCTGCGGCTGACCTACGTCACCGACTCCAATGGGGCCAAGCAGGTGATCCTCACCTCTGCCACCGACCCCGCAAAGGTCATGAGCCTCTCCGGCATCCAGTCCGAAGAGGGCGACCAGGTCTATTACACGGCGTTCAGCGGCAACCTTGCCACCCTGAACATTGAGCGCGCATTCTCGGTAAACATCCAGGCCGATGGCCAGACCTACCCGGTGAAGATGGTGTACGGCACTGTGGCCGATGCCTTGCAGCGCGCCGGCATCACCCTGGAGGGCGATGACTACACCGAGCCTGCCCTGGACCGCCTGGTGACCGCAGGCACCCCGATCGTGGTGCACCGCGTGGACTATCAGGACCGCGTGGAAACGCAGGCCATCCCCTATGATACCGAGTATGTCTATACCAGCCTGTACTTCCGCAACACCGGGCGCACCACCACCGTGCAGCACGGTGCCGAGGGCCAGCAGACCGTGACCACCCGCGACCGCTATGTGGACGGTGAGCTGGAGAACAGCATCGTGGTGGATTCCACCACCATCGTGCAGCCCACGAACCATGTCATCAAGACCTACGGCGCGGGCGCACCCGTCTCGCCCCTGACCGGCCCGGACGGCACCACCAATGCCCCTGCTTCCTACAGCAAGGTGCTCACCGGCAAGGCCACCGGTTATTATTCTAAAACCGGCAAGGGCTCTTCCGGCCTGGGCCTTGGCTACGGCACCGTGGCCGTGGACCCGGATGTGATCCCCTACGGCACCAAGCTGTACATCACTTCTACGGACGGAAAGTTCGTGTACGGCTACGCGGTGGCCACCGACACCGGCATCGCGGTGCAGAAGGGCCAGATCCTGGTGGACCTGTTCTATGAGACCTACGCCGAGAGCGTGATCAACGGTGCCATTCAGGTGAATGTGTATGTGGTGGGCTGACCGGTCCGTCGCATGACCCCATAACAGAAAAGGACCCCGCAGAGCGGAGCATTTGTACGTTTCTCCCAAAAGAGAGAGGTGCAGAGGCTCCGCTTTTTTTATTGCATTGGTAAGATTCACGATAAATTTTGCAAAAAATTGGCGGGTGTGTATATAAGGGAGAAATATTGAAGAAAAGATTATGGGTATTTTTCCAGAAAAGGCCTTGAAAAACCGGTCGGAATTCTTTAATATAAAAGAGTAAAAAGCTACAGGTGCGCGTATGCGGATCTGTACGGGGAGGAGCAGTCTATGAAACCGACCGAAGAAAAGATTCAGGGCAATGCATCGGATCTGCCGGTGTATCTGTTCAAGCAGGGCAACAACTGCGAGGCCTATCGTTACTTCGGCGCACATCTGGAAACACGCGCAGGCGAGCCCGGCGTCGTGTTCCGCGTATGGGCACCGCACGCTGTGGCCATCAGCGTGGTAGGCGACTTCAACAGCTGGAAGCCCGGCAGCCACCCCATGCACAAGGTGGATGGGGATTCTGTGTGGGAATTGTTTATTCCTGGCATGAAGGAATTCGACGTTTACAAATACTGCGTGACTACGCGTGCAGGCGACCTTGTCTACAAGGCCGACCCCTATGCGTTCCACGCCGAGACCCGGCCGTCCAACGGCAGCAAGGTCTATGATATCTCCGGCTTTGCCTGGCACGATGAGGCCTGGCAGGCCGCCCAGAAGAAGGCCGATGTGATCAACGGCCCCATGAACATCTACGAGATGCACGTCGGCAGCTGGAAGATGAAGGAGGGCAACAAGCCCTACAACTACGCAGAGCTGGCCGACCAGCTGATCCCCTACATCACCGAGATGGGTTATACCCATGTGGAGCTGCTGCCCGTGATGGAATATCCCTTCGACGGCAGCTGGGGTTATCAGGTCACCGGCTATTTTGCCCCCACCAGCCGCTACGGCACCCCCAAGGACTTCATGACCTTTGTGGATAAGCTGCACGCAGCCGGCATTGGCGTGATCATGGACTGGGTGCCTGCCCACTTCCCCAAGGACCAGTTCGGCCTGTACAACTTTGACGGTGAGCCCTGTTATGAGGACCCCAATCCCAAGCGCGGTGAGCACAAGGAGTGGGGCACCATGGTGTTCGACTTCGGTCGCAACGAGGTGCAGAGCTTCCTGATCTCCAGCGCCCTGTACTGGCTGGAGCAGTACCACATCGACGGCCTGCGGGTGGACGCCGTGGCCTCCATGCTGTATCTGGATTACAACCGCAGGGACGGCGAGTGGGAGCCCAACAAGGACGGCGGCAAGGAGAACCTGGAGGCCGTGGCCTTCCTGCGCAAGCTCAACGACACCGTGCTGGGCCGTCACCCCCACAAGTACATGATCGCGGAGGAGTCCACCGCATGGCCTATGGTCACAAAGCCCGCTTCGGACGGCGGCTTGGGCTTCAACTTCAAGTGGAACATGGGCTGGATGAACGACATGCTCAGCTACATGAAGACCGATCCGCTCTTCCGCGCAGGCAACCACAACAAGGTTACCTTCAGCTTCTTCTATGCGTTCAGCGAGAACTTTGTGCTGCCCATCAGCCACGACGAAGTGGTGCACGGCAAGGGCAGCCTGATCAACAAGATGCCCGGCGAGTATGATGCAAAGTTTGCCAACCTGCGCACCTTCTTTGGCTACATGATGGCGCACCCGGGCAAGAAGCTGCTGTTCATGGGTCAGGAATTCGGCCAGTTTGCCGAGTGGAACGAGGCCAAGCAGCTGGATTGGATGCTGCTGGGCTACGACAAGCACACCGAGCTGAAGAACTATGCCAAGACCCTCAACGCTTTCTACAAGGACCACCCCGCTTTCTGGCAGGTGGACTACAGCTGGGAGGGCTTCCAGTGGATCGTGCCGGACGACTCCCAGCAGAGCGTCATCGCCTTCCTGCGCAAGGACACTGCCGGCAAGCAGATCCTGGTGGTGTGCAACTTCAACCCGGTGCTCCGCGAGGGCTACACCCTGGGCGCCCCGGTGGCCGGTACCTACAAAGAGTTGCTGAACAGCGACGACGCTGCCTTTGGCGGCTCCGGTGCTGTCCACAACAAGCCCGTGCGGACCCACAAAAAGCCCATGCACGGTTTTGAGCAGAGCATCACCATCACCCTGCCCCCCATGAGCACCCTGTACTTTGAGGTGCCTACAAAGCGCACCGCCAAAACTGCAGCGGACAAGGCGAAAAAGCCCGGCAAAAAGACCGCCGCCAAAAAGACCATCAAGGCAGCCCCGGCAGAAAAGGCCGTGAAAAAGCCTGGCCGCAAACCCAAGGCTGCCCCGGAGGCCCCCACGGAAAAGGATGCAAAAAAGCCCGGCCGCAAGCCCAAGGCCGCCGAAGCTCCGGCCGAAAAGCCGGTGAAGAAACCCACCCGGAAGGCAAAGGCTGAGCCGGAACCGGCAGCAGAGGAAGCGCCCAAAAAGCGCGGCCGCAAACCCAAGGCAGCCAAAGAGTAACCCATCCGTTCTACACGATCATTTGTTGACGCTCATTTCCGAACAACGGAAATGTTAATGTTAAAGGGGAGAATAAAGCTATGGCAAAAGAAATTGTGGCAATGATCCTTGCCGGTGGACGTGGCTCGCGCTTGTACGCGCTGACACAGAAAACGGCAAAACCCGCAGTGTCCTTCGGCGGTAAGTACCGCATCGTGGACTTCCCGCTGTCCAACTGCGTGAACTCCAACATCGACACCGTTGGCATCGCGACCCAGTATCAGCCCCAGAAGCTGAACGAGTACATCGGCAATGGCCAGCCCTGGGATCTGGATCGTCTGCACGGCGGCGTGCACACCCTGCCGCCCTACGAGCAGGCAAAGGGCACCGACTGGTACAAGGGCACTGCAAACGCCATCTACCAGAACATCGGCTTCATCGACAGCTACGATCCCGAGTATGTGATCATCCTGTCCGGCGACCAGATCTGCAAGCAGGACTATGCCGACTTCCTGCGCTTCCACAAGGAAAAGGGCGCAGAGTTCTCTGTGGCTGTTATGGAAGTGGACTGGAAGGAAGCCTCCCGCTTCGGCCTGATGGTGGCTGACGAGAACGACCGCATCACCGAGTTCCAGGAGAAGCCCCCGGTACCCAAGTCCAATCTGGCTTCCATGGGCATCTACATCTTCAACTGGGATGTGCTGAAGAAGTATCTGGAAGAGGACGAAGCAGACCCCAACTCCAAGAACGACTTTGGCATGAACATCATCCCCGCCCTGCTGCGCGACGGCCGCAAGATGTACGCCTACCGCTTTGCCGGTTACTGGCGTGACGTGGGCACGATCGACAGCCTGTGGGAAGCCAACATGGAAGTGCTGGATCCCGAAAACTCCGGCATCGATATCTTCGACGAGAAGTGGAAGATCTACAGCCGCAACCCGGTCCTGCCTCCGCAGAAGATCGGCCCCCGCGCTGTGGTGCAGGATTCCCTCGTCACGGAGGGCTGCAAGATCTACGGCAATGTGCATCACTCTGTGCTGAGCGCAGGCGTTGTTGTGGAAGAGGGCGCTACCGTTGAGGACGCAGTCCTGATGGACGGCGTTGTGGTCAAGGCTGGTGCTGTTGTCAAGCGCTGCATCCTGGCGGAGGATGTTGTGGTCGGTGCAGGTGCACGAGTGGGCGGCGATGGCCCCATTGCCCATGTGGGCACCGGCCTGACCGTCGGCGCAGGCGCAACCGTCAAGGAAGGTGCCAAAGTCTTTGAATCCGTCAAGGAGGGTATGGAAGTATGCTGAGCCAGAACACCAATGCGTTGGGTATTATTTTCCCCAACAGTTATGATAATACCGTCCCCGAGCTGGTGACCGAGCGAGCAATGGCTTCGATCCCCTTCGCGGGCCGCTACCGTATGGTGGACTTTGTTCTGTCCAGCATGGCAAACTGCGGTATCTCCAATGTTTCCATCGTGGTGCGCAAGAACTACCACTCCCTGATGGATCATCTGGGCACTGGCCGTGAGTGGGATATGGCCCGCCGTCACGGCGGCCTGAACATTGTGCCTCCTTTCGCCGAGAAGGGCGTGCGCATTTATTCCGGTCGTGTGGAAGCTCTGGGCTCCATCATGAACTTCCTGGAGAACCAGAAGGAAAAGTACGTGGTTATGAGCGATGCCAATGTTGCCCTGAACTACGACTTCAACGCTCTGCTGGCCGCCCATCAGGCAAGCGGTGCCGATGTGACCGTCGCTTACCAGAAGACCGAGATTCCCGAGGGCCGCAAGAATGACAACTACACCCTGACCGTTGATGCTGATGGCCGTGTGACCGAGCTGCTGTTCAACGATTACCGCCCCGGCGTGCAGAATCTTGACCTGAACATCTATGTTCTGGAGCGCGAGACCCTGCTCAAGCTGGTCCGGGATGCGACCTCCCGCGGTCTGATCTACTTCGAGCGCGATATTCTGGCCCACAATGTCAACATCCTGAACATCCACGCTCTGGAGTACACCGGCTATGTGGCACATGTCTGTGACATGAAGAGCTACTTCGACGAGAACCTCAAGCTGACCGATGACGAAAATCTGGAAAAGCTGTTCCCCAAGAAGAGCCCGGTCTACACCAAGATCCGCGACGACAACCCCACCCGCTATGTGCCGGGCTGCAAGGTGACCGATTCCATTCTGGCCGACGGCTGCGTCATCGAGGGCACGGTGGAGAACTGTGTGCTGTTCCGCGGTGTCAAGGTCAAGAAGGGTGCCGTCGTCAAGAACTGCGTGCTCATGCAGGACACCGTTGTGGAAGCCAATGCCGAGCTGGACTGCGTTGTTACCGATAAGAACGTGAAGATCACCGCCGGCAAGAAGCTGTCCGGCACCGAGAGCTTCCCGGTGTACGTGCAGAAGAAGCACACCGTCTGATTTTACTGAGTTATCCATAGGGGCGGCTTCCTCCCCGGTAGCCCCTCTTGAGAGGGGCGGGGGCAT
>OHAN01000547.1_pt1 | contig 37343 bp, 29 predicted proteins | sample 1577121 | NCBI WGS metagenome assembly OHAN01 (sample SAMEA3541554, study PRJEB24748) | human gut metagenome | biome: human gut; feature: human-associated habitat; material: faeces | place: China | collected 2012 | reverse complement strand
GTGTAGCAACTGTACGTGCAGATACATCGAATACACATGGAAGCTGCTCACCTGCGATTTTGTACATATTCGGGATCATTAATAAAAGACCCTGTGAAGCTGTAAATGTAGTTGTTAAAGCACCTGCAGCAAGAGAACCGTGAACGGCACCTGCAGCACCTGCCTCAGACTCCATCTCTACGACTTTTACCTGATTGCCAAAAATGTTCTCCTGTCCTGCTGCAGACCACTGATCTACGGTATCTGCCATCGGGCTGGATGGTGTAATTGGGTAAATAGCTGCAACATCAGTAAACGCATAAGCTACATGAGCTGCGGCTGTATTACCGTCCATTGACTGTTTTGCTCTGGACATTACTTATTCCTCCTTATTTTTGAAAAAATAAATGTGATACTGCATCACCCCATACTCCTGTGTGAAAAGCACAAAATGATACAATTTATCGACTTGAGTCATATTTTAGCATAGAATTCACCAAAAGAAAAGGTCTTTGACTGTACAAAAACAAGTGCAATCTCACATATATTTTCTTTCAAATTCTTCCAGTGGAATCGGTCTGTCAAATAAATATCCCTGTCCGTACAAAAATCCACAGCCACGCAAAAACTGAAGCTGCTCTTCCGTTTCAATCCCTTCAAATATCACTTCTTCTTTTGCAGAGTGGATAAAGTTTCCCATCTGTGAAACAAAATTCCGCTGTTCTTTTAAATTAATGCGGTCGGTAAAACTTTTATCGATTTTCACCACATCCGCCGGTATCTCAAGCAGCACGCCAAGCGAGGAGTATCCTGTTCCAAAATCATCGATCGCAATGCGGAAACCGAATTTTTCAAGTTCTGAAAGCACCCTTTTTAACTCATCTACATTTTCTACCACAACGCTCTCCGTAACTTCCACCTCAATATACTTCGGATCGATTCCATAATGATCCGCCATGCGTTTTAAGCGTCCGGCAAAATTTTTTCCACCGCTTTCAAAGTTGCGTCTCGAAAAATTGGTAGATATCGTAAACAGTTCTTTTCCTGCCTTTTTCCATCTTTTCATCGCACGCAGAAGCTGCTCATAAATGTAAAAATCAAGATCCACCACATATCCGATGTTCTCGAGCGGAGGTACAAATCTTCCCGGCATGATCATCTCACCGGTCTTTGTACGCCATCTTGCTAATGCTTCTGCCCCATATATTTTACGTTCTTCCAGATTAAATTTCGGCTGCAGATAAACTTCAAGTTCCCCTTGCTGCATGGCACCATAAAAACGTCCTGTAATCTGGATCGCATCATCGCGTTTCGCTCGCATTTCCTCCTTATATACACAGATTCCGGAGCCACCCTGTTCTTTTACCAGTTTACGCGCCAGATTTGCGCTCTCCAATATCGTATCAAATTTTTCATTCAGATTTTCAATATGACAAATTCCTACCGAAAGTCTCAGCGTGCCGGACGGATAGCGTTTCTTTAATTTTTCCTCGTAATGTTCTATGCTCCATGCAACGAGTTTTTCTATTTCACTCTGATCTTTTCCTTTTAAAAGGAGGATAAAATAGTCAGAATACATCCGGCATGCCAAAAGCACTCTTTCATTTGTCTGTATACCCCCAGCAAAATCTTTTAAGATGGCATCTCCGGTCTGTTGTCCGTAGTTTTCATTTACATATGAAAACTTATCAATATCTATATGGACGAGAGCATAGTGTTCCTGCCCCTGTTTTGCTTCTGCTAAAATATTTTTCAGTCTATATTTAAACGCCTCTAAATTGTACAGTCCGGTAAGCTGGTCACGATCCTGCAGATGACGGATTTCTTTCTGATCATCCCTTAACTTATTGCGCAGTGATACAAAAACGGATGTTACTCTGGCAAGTTCACAAAACGTTGTTCTGTCCGCACTCTCAAAATAATTCTGTCTGTTTTGCACACCAAAATACAATCCTCCTGTCTTGCTGCCGGAATATTCAAATTTTGCTACTGCAATCTGCGTGATACGGTTTTCTCCTGTATTCCAGTTTTCAAACGACAATCTTTTATAGTGTGTTTCATCCGTATCATTCAGTATGACAAAATCTCCGCTGCCCGCTTCCACAACTTCGGTACGAATCGGCTTTATAACATTTTTTTCATAAATCTGTCCAAATGTACTCCAGTAATTGGTCAGCGTCATCTGCGGAATTTGTTCATCATATTCAAAAACTGCCACCATATCCAGATGATACCGCCTGCCGATTCTTTCAAGCAGCACATTCAGGGAACCATTCATATCTCTCGCATGAGATAAAAGCAAAAATGCCGTATTTAAAAATTCTTTGTCCATCCCCTGCTTTTTTTCATAATCCACATCTTTCCCACAGGTATCAATATTGCGTTTCGTATGAACCGTCTTATTTTTCCCCGCAAATGCATAATTGCTTTTTCCACTACGTTTGATCGCGTACATTGCACGGTCTGCCTGGTCAAACAGCTCTGTATAACAATTTCCATCCTGCCCGGACACCGCAAGTCCCACACTCATCGTCACATGTATGACCGCATCATCCCCGACCAGTTTTTTTTCTCCATGTCTGCAGAGTTCTTTTGCCTTTTGTTCCGCCTGTTTTAAAGTCGTATTATCCATCAGTACAAGAAATTCATCCCCGCCGACTCTTCCCACCAGTTTATGATCCGGAAACTGTTCTTCTAAAGCCGAAGCAATATCTGAAATCACCGTATCCCCCACCGTATGTCCGAACGTATCATTAATACTTTTAAAATTATCGATATCGATCAGAAACAATACATGTGTTCCTTCCGGATACTCCTTCAGTATTCTCTCCGCTTCCTCACCGGTTGCAACTTTATTGTAAAGATGCGTCAGCGGATCTCTGCGCATCTCTTCGGAAAGCTGCTCCTGTATCTTTCTGTCTGAGCTGATATCATAACTTCTTCCAATAATCTTTAAAATTTTTCCGTTTGTACCACGGATACTCCGGTAAACAGTCCGGTACCAGCAGTATTGTGGTATTCCTCCTCCAAGGGCTGTATTCATCCGGTAGTCAAATGAACCTGACATCTCCCTTTCGGATGCATTCTGAATCACTTCCCGGTATAACGTCTGTTCATCTTTATGGATAAAAGCAAGCCACTTTTCAATTTCCATATAATCCTGATCATCTTTTTGCAGACGTCCATTGATATGGTATTTGTGCGGAATCCGGAATCTTTTTCCTTTCACATCGTACTCAAAAGGTACATCATCCGTCACTTCCTCTAACATGGAATACTGTTCATTTAATAAAAGCAGCTCATCTTCCAGTTCTTTCCTGTCATTGGTATTCTTACAGATCAAAAGGTAATACGGCACGGCATCCTTATAATAATAGATACTGCACCAGAATTTTACCCAGCAGATCTGCCCCTGCCCTGAAATAATTCTTACCTCGATCTCTTCCGCCCTTTTCTGTTCCCGGCATTTTTCAATCATGTCTTCAAAGGCACCTGCATCCTGCAGATAAACACAGTCGTAAAAGTCACGGTTCCTGTCCGGTTCCGCCTGTTCCCCATGTCCTATCGCCTTCATAAACTCCGCATTTGCGATATCGATCTGCAATGAATGTCCACCTTTTAATACTGCAACCCCCATCGGAAACTCATAGATCAGTCCCTTTCTATTTTCCTTCTCCATTTTTTCTCCATTCGCGTATGTAAAAACCTGTTTTCAAGCATGTTGACTCTCTTGCGTTCATTATATCATGCGCAGAACCAGCACATGATCCCATTCACCGTTCGTCAATCATGCAGGCATGTTGACTCTCTTGCGTTCATTATATATCATCCTTCTTCCAAAATCCATGTAATTTCCAAAACTTTGTGTTTTCCCATGAAAATAGGAAGTTTCGGTTGCAATCTCCCCACTTTTCTAGTATGATACGAATTGGTGCAATTACGGTATAATGGCGGTTTGCAACAGCATCCGCACAATCAATATTAACAAATCAGGAGAATAACAACTATGATCAGTGCAAATAACGTTACGCTTCGGATTGGCAAAAAAGCCCTGTTCGAGGACGTCAATATTAAGTTTACTGAGGGAAACTGTTACGGTCTTATCGGTGCAAACGGTGCCGGAAAGTCCACCTTTTTAAAAATTTTATCCGGTCAGTTAGAACCAACCGGAGGTGACGTTACGATCACACCCGGCCAGCGTCTTTCTTTCCTGCAGCAGGATCACTTCAAATATGATGAATATACGGTTCTCGATACTGTCATCATGGGTAACAAACGCCTCTATGACATCATGAAAGAAAAAGATGCCATTTACATGAAAGAAGACTTTACGGATGAGGATGGTATCCGTGCGAGTGAACTTGAAGCAGAGTTTGCCGATATGGACGGATGGAATGCAGAATCTGACGCTGCAACACTTCTCAACGGTCTTGGTATTCCGACCGAAGAACATTATACACAGATGGGCGATATGCCTGGTCCTTTAAAAGTCAAGGTCTTACTCGCACAGGCATTGTTCGGTAATCCGGACATCCTTCTTTTAGATGAGCCGACCAACCACTTAGATCTCGATGCGATCAACTGGTTAGAGGAGTTTTTGATCAACTTTGAAAATACAGTCATCGTGGTATCCCATGACCGTTATTTCTTAAACAAAGTCTGCACCAATATTGCAGATATTGATTACGGCAAGATCCAGCTGTATGCAGGTAACTACGATTTCTGGTATGAGTCCAGCCAGCTTCTTGTAAAACAGATGAAAGAAGCCAACAAGAAGAAAGAAGAAAAAATCAAAGAGTTACAGGACTTTATCTCCCGTTTCTCTGCAAACGCTTCCAAATCCAAACAGGCTACTTCCAGAAAACGTGCTTTAGAGAAGATCCAGTTAGATGAGATCCGTCCTTCCAGCCGTAAATATCCATACATCGATTTCCGTCCGAGCCGTGAAATCGGTAATGAGGTTTTGTCGGTAGAAGGCATCACAAAAACCATCGATGGTGTTAAAGTTCTTGATAATGTATCTTTTATCGTTGGACACGATGATAAGATCGCCTTTGTCGGCGGCAACGAGCTTGCAAAAACAACACTCTTTAAGATCCTGACCGGTGAAATGGAGCCGGATTCCGGTTCTTACAAATGGGGTGTTACCACAAGCCAGTCCTATTTCCCGAAAGATAACACAGAGATCTTTGATACCGATCTTCTGATCGTTGACTGGCTGACACAATACTCCGAAATCAAAGATGCAACTTATGTACGTGGATTCCTTGGCCGTATGCTTTTCGCAGGCGAAGACGGAACGAAAAAGATGCGTGTTCTCTCCGGTGGTGAGAAGGTGCGTGTACTGCTCTCCCGCATGATGATCATGGCTACGAACGTCCTGATCTTAGATGAGCCGACTGACCATCTGGATATGGAATCTATCACCGCATTAAACAACGGGCTGATCAAATTCCCGGGTGTTGTGCTTTTTGCTTCCCGTGACCATCAGGTCGTGCAGACAACTGCAAACAGGATCATCGAGTTCCTGCCGGACGGAACATTCATCGATAAAGTTTCTACTTACGATGAGTATCTTGAAAATGATGAGATGGCAAGAAAACGTCAGGTATATAATATGTCTTCTGACGATGAGAACGATAACTAAAAAAATAGCACTGACCAGAATAAGATCTGGCAGTGCTGTTTTTAATTTTTCCTAAAATGTGGTCCATTTTAATGTATAAGAACCAGATGACGCTTTGCTCATACGCTCTACCTTGATGTAGTATGTACCAGACGGCAGATCAAATTTTGTTCCACCATTTGCCAAACTGATATACCATCCATCTTCCGGATATAATCTGGTAACTTTTGAAATAGCAGAAACTTTTTTTCCATTGTTTTTACCAGAAAATACTTTTCCATCTTTATTATAGAAAGTTATCTTAAAACCATTTTTTTCATTTGTTCCATTTGTGTTTGCGAGATAATACAGATTCAATTTAGCACTCTTAGTCAGTTTGATTTTATACCAGTCTGCCTTACTGTCACCGTATGCAATAACACCTGTCACTTTCTTTCCTTTTGAAAGTGTTTTTGCTTTTGATTTTGAACTTGCAGATGAATCTTTAATAGCTTTTACAGTAGCTGTGATTTTTGTACCTGCATTACACTGCACTGCAAAATAATATGTAGTATTCTTCTTTACACCATACGTTGTGGTATTGTAAATCTTGCCGGCATAATCATTTCTCCAGATTTCATTTTTCTGACCGATCGTCTTTTTATTTTTATTGCAAAATGTAACATACCCCTTGGAATTATTGTAATAAGAAGAACTGCAGTCAAACTTTAAAGTTACCGTACCAGTCACGGATGGTTTGAATTTGATATAATTTACCTTCAAATTCCGTCCGCTATAACACTGTGTATCTTTAATTGTAACTGTAGACTTTCCATTCCCTTTAAAAGAAAGTCCGGCTGCCTGTGCTTCTGTCGGAGCTGCCACTGTAAATAACGTAACTGCCATAACTGCTGTCAAAAACATGCAAACAGCTCTGTGAAAAAATGTTTTTCTGGTTTTCATAACCAATCCTCCTTGTTTTGCGGAGCAAAATGCGACTGCCTTTGCAGGAGCAGAGGATTTTCCTCCTTGTTTTGTAAATAATCATTTTCACTTTACCACAGTACTCTGCTGCCGTCAAGTTCTTTTATATGATTCAGTACCATTTTCCCATATATTTAGTTGTGATTTTAGCTAATTTTACTTATATATTATTTAATTTTACTTTCAATTCATTCACATCCGCAACAATACAGTCTGCCCCGGCAGTTTCAAGTTCCATTCTGTCACCATAGCCATACAAAACACCGATCACATACATGCCATTTTCTTTTGCACCAATCACATCATGTTTTCTGTCTCCCACCATTACTGCCTGATCAGCAGTGATTTTAAGTGAATCCAGAGCGTAGCGGATCACATCACCTTTTTTACTTCTGCTGCCGTCTAATGTACTTCCTGCAAAAAAATAAAAATATTGCTCAATTTCAAAATACTTAAGGATCTGTACAGTATATACTTCCGGTTTTGATGTCGCGATCACAATCTTTTTTCCCAGTGAAGCAACTTCCGCAAGTAATTCTTTCATTCCATCATACAAAACATTCTCAAAAAGGCCCTGCCTGCTGAAATATTCCCTGTATTTTCCGACTGCCTCCCGGCTCTGTTCCTCTGAAAATCCATAAAAATCCTGAAAAGAATCCAGAAGCGGTGGTCCAATAAACTTCTCTAATGTATCTAAATTTTCAACCTGGATTCCATAATACGAAAGTGCATGTGCCACCGCCTTTGTGATTCCCTCTTTCGGATCTGAAATCGTTCCATCCAGATCCATAAAAATATATTCCGGTCTCATTGTTTTCTCCATTTTCTTTTGTTTTTTCTATTGTAACATACCATTCTTTTTTCTGTACGTTTATTTTCCTGATATTTTATTTTTATCGCACATATTTTCATAAAATCCCCATTTTTACGCTGTCTTTTGCGCATATCAAGTCTGTGCATAAGCACAAATCTTGCATGTTAAAAATGTTATTTTTCACACTGCATATCAAATTTTATAAGCATCCAATCCTTAGTCTCTCAGTCTTTCGATATTACGTTTTAAGGACTCCACTGCCGCATCAATATCCGCACGCCTCGTATCCCTGCAAAGCGTCATACGGACGGTTCCTGCAGCATAATCTTCCGGAACCCCAAGTTCTTTTATCACATAGGATATCCTGCTCTCTCCCGTATTACATGCAGAACCGCCGGATGCACAGATTCCGTCTTCATCCAGAAGGATTAATAGGGATGCCCCATCTACCCCCCGGAAACTGACAGATACATTTCCGGGAAGTCTTTTTGTTCTGTGTCCATTGACACGGACATCCGGGATCTCATGCATGATCTTTTCGATCAGATAATTACGCAGCATCGTCTCCCGGTACATTCCGGCCCGCATACCTTTTGCAGCAAGCTCCGCCGCCTTCCCCATCCCGACGATCCCGGCAATATTCTCCGTTCCGGCACGTTTTCCTTTTTCCTGTGAACCACCATGAATAAATGACGGAATCTTCACGCCTTCCCTGATATACAAAAATCCAACACCTTTTGGTCCGTGAAATTTATGGGCACTCGCACTCAAAAGATCCACCGGATAATGACGCACTGAGATTGGCACCTGCGCATATGCCTGCACGGCATCCGTGTGAAACAGTACATCCTTTTCCCGCGCGATTTTGCCGATAGAAAAAACCGGTTCGATCGTCCCCACCTCATTATTTCCAAACATGATCGTAATCAGTGTCGTATCCTCCCGGATTGCATGATATACTGCTTCCGGTGATACCATTCCATATTCATCCACGTCCAGATAGGTCACTTCATATCCTAGTTCCTCTAAATATTTACAGGAATTTAAGATTGCATGATGTTCTATTTTGCTTGTAATGATGTGTTTTCCCTTGTGCTTATACTCTCCTGCAATACATTTTACTGCCCAGTTGTCCGACTCCGAACCACCGGATGTAAAAAAAATTTCTGACGGTTTTGCCTCCAGTGTACCGGCAATTGTTTTCCTTGCCTTTTCTAACGCCTGTCTTGATGTTTCCCCATATCCATACATTGTGGATGCGTTTCCAAATTTTTCTTCCAGATACGGATCCATCGCCTCTTTTACTTCCTCTGACATCTTTGTTGTCGCGGCATTATCTAAATAAATTACCTTTCCTTTATTTTCAATCGAACTCATTTTCTCTCCACTTCCTTCATATATTAAAATGAACTAAGTCCGGATTTTCCGGCAGACTTTGGAGGTTTCTATTGAAAAAAATATATTCCACCAAAAGTACACTTTTAACCGGAACCCTCTTTCTCACCCTCGCCGGAATCCTCACCCGCATCATAGGTTTCTTCTATAGGATATTCTTATCGCGTACCATTGGTGCAGAAGGTCTCGGCATTTATCAGCTCATCGCTCCTGTAACCGCCATCTGTTTTGCATTTACCGCTGCAGGGATCCAGACCTCCATATCCAAATTCGTTTCCATGGAAGTTGGAAGAAAAAATGATGCCGGTGCCAAAACCTATCTTTCGATCGGGCTTTTTATCTCCTTATGCCTTTCCACACTCTGCAGCTTTTTTCTCTATCATTATGCGGATTTTATTGCTGTTTCCTGGCTTGGTGATAAGCGGTGCACGCCGCTCCTTGCTGTGCTCTCCTTTTCCTTTATCCCATGCTGTATCCATGCCTGTATCAACGGTTATTATTATGGTCTGAAAAAAACGGCTGTTCCTTCACTCTGCCAGTTGACCGAACAGTTCGCCCGCGTTGGAAGCGTTTACCTGATGTACCAGATCGCCGTCAGCGAAGGAAAATCTTTAACGCTTTCCATGGTCGTCTGGGGAATCGTCTGCGGCGAGGCGGCGAGCACACTGGTATCGGTCAGTGTTTTCCGGATCTCCGATGGAAACCGGCGCACCCCCGGCAAAAGCAGGAAAAATCTCTATACCTGCACCAAAAATCTGCTCTCCATGGCAGTTCCCTTAACCTCAAACAGGATCGTTCTAAATTTATTTGCAGGGTTTGAAAATGTCATGCTGCCAAACCGCCTGTTAGCTTTCGGCTATACCCAGTCGGAAGCACTCAGTGTTTATGGGATTCTCACCGGAATGGCAATGTCTGTCATCATGTTTCCGTCCGTGATCACAAACTCCGTGTCTGTTCTTCTGCTCCCGACGATATCAGAGGCACAGGCCGCCGGGAAAAGAGATAAGATCCTCTACACCATAAAAAAAACGATCGAGTCCTGCCTTTTACTTGGCTTTCTCTCGACCGCGGGATTTCTTGTCACCGGAAATTTTCTCGGCAATTTTTTATTTAACAATGCGCTTGCCGGGACCTTTATCGCAACGCTCGGCTGGCTCTGTCCGTTTCTGTATCTCAGTTCTACCTTAAGCAGTATCCTGCATGGGCTTGGTCATCCCGGCATCACCTTTGAATTAAACCTGGTCTCCTGCACGATCCGGATCCTGTTTGTCCTGCTCGCTGTCCCGGTCTGGGGAATCAGAAGCTATCTTTGGGGAATCCTTGTCAGTCAGGCGGTCACGGCACTGTTGTCCATCTTTATACTTTTAAGGAAAACTGCCGGATACACATTCGGCAGGAATAATATAAAGACACAAAAATAACCGCACAGTCTGGTAAACCGTGCGGCATTTTTGTCAAACCATATGTCGGACTAACAGCTGTTTTCTTTAACACATCATGCTGTATTCCTGTAATTTTTTCTTTGCCTCCGGGCTTAAGTATTTCGGAACCTGGATCTGTACTTTCACATACTGGTCTCCGTGTATGGACGGATTCTTTCTGGAAACGATCCCTTTTCCGCGCAGCCTGATCTTGCTTCCATCCTGCGTTCCGCCCTTGATATTGCAGTCCACATCCCCGTAGAGTGTATGGATTCTTGCTTTTCCGCCAAGTGCTGCTGTCACATACGGGATCGTAACGGTCGTATAAACATCAAGTCCTTTCCGCTCGCAGCCATTCTTTGGACGGATCTTTATCTTTAAGAACAGATCGCCGGTGGTACCGTCAGCACCGGTATGACCTTTGCCTTTCAGCCTTAACTGTTCCCCGTCATCCATGCCCGCCGGTATGCGCACTTTAAATGACTGGATTTTTCCGTCACTGCCACTTAATCTTATGACCTTCTCACAGCCAAGTGCTGCCTCATCAAAATCCACCGTCACCTCCGCTTCCACATCGCGCCCTCCGCGAAAGTGGCTGCCGCTGTTTCCTCCGGTAAATTCCCGGTAAAACCTGTCTCCGCCAAAGCCATTCCCCGATGCATTACCCCTGCTGTTTCCTCCAAAGAACTGGCCAAACATATCGTCCCAGAAATCACCCGCCTCGCCGTTTTCAAAATGAAACCCGGAAAATCCTCCTCCATTTGCAGCACGCCTTGCCTGCTCCTCCGAGAATCCTTCCTCAAATGCAGCCATTCCGTACTGATCGTAAAGTTTCTTTTTCTCCGGATCATTTAACACAGAATATGCTTCCGTGACTTCCTTAAACTTCTGTTCTGCGTTCGGATCGTCTTTATTCGTATCCGGATGATATTTTTTTGCAAGTTTCCGATATGCTTTCTTTATCGCGGACGCATCCGCATTTTTATCAATTCCAAGTACCTCATAATAATCTCTTTTCATGATCGCACTACCTCCAATCAAAACAAAAACAGAGAGACATCACGCATCGCCTCTCTGTTTTCCCCGGTCATCCCGGTAATCTATCTCTCCCATGGCGATGTGCTTCGCTTTCCTGTTTGGGATTTTAGTTTTTATTTTTATTGCAATCATACTATAGCACTTGTTTTAGCACTCGTCAATAGAGAGTGCTAATAGTTTATAAATATTTTATTCATAATTATTTCTCACTTCATCCGCACCCATATAGATCACATTTCTCTGTGGAACAATGCCGCTCTTTCGAAACAGATCCCTGACTGTGACAAATTCATAGCCCTGTTCTTTTAAAGCAGGAATGATCGTCTTTATTGCCTCAACTGTCTGCGTATTGCCTTCCATATCATGCAGTAAGATAATAAATCCGGGCTTCGCATCCCGAAGGATCCTGTCTGTCCGCTCTTTCGCTGTCACAGAAGGCTCCCAGTCCTCACAGCCATATCCGCAGATAAAAGTAAGATCAATCAGATCATACATTTTCTGGTTATAACTGATATACGGAGGCCGGAAGAACTCCGGTTTTTCTCCCGTGATACGCACGATCTGTTCCGTCGTATAGCTGACCTCGTCCAAAATCTCCCGGTCATTAAGTTCCGGCATCCCCGGATGCGTTTTGGAGTGATTTTCGATTGAACACCCCATATCATATGCACGCCGGATCAGGTACTCCGACTGCTCTGTAATTTTCTGTCCAATCAGAAAAAAACTTGCCACGATATCGTTTTCCTTAAGCACATCCAATACCTGATCCGTAATTCCCGGTGTCGGTCCGTCATCAAAGGTCAGTGCCACAAATTTTTTCTCTGTCATACAACTCCTCTTTTCTGAGACATTTACACACTACTGCCTCATTCTCGTCTTTTCTATACCATATATTAATACAGTCTCACACAGACTGCAATCCACTTTCTCAGAAAAGCAGAGCAAGCCCGTGCACGAGAAATGCTGCCACCCAGGCGACAAGGCACTGCCATACGATCACACCTGCCACCCATTTTCTTCCAAGTTCACGGCGGATTGACGCAAGTGCCGCAACACACGGTGTATAAAGCAGACTGAATACCAGAAGTGATGCTGCTGCCGCATCAGATAGCGCTGCCTGCACATTACCTCCAAATAAAATCTCAAGCGTTGAGATCACACTCTCCTTTGCCATCACACCACTGATCAGGGATGTACAGATACGCCAGTCCCCCAGTCCCAACGGGGCAAACAGCGGTACAAGGCCGTTCGATATCAGCGCAAGCATGCTGTCCTTTGAATCGGCCACGATATTAAAGTGGATATCAAATTTCTGCAAAAACCAGATACAGATCGTTGCAAGGAAAATAACCGTAAACGCTTTCTGTAAAAAGTCTTTTGCTTTTTCCCATAAAAGCTGCATGACATTTTTTAACCCCGGCAGACGGTAATTCGGCAGTTCCATGACAAACGGAACCGCATCCCCGCGAAACAGTGTCTTGCGGTAAAGCAGTGCCACCAAAATACCGATCACAATTCCGCCTAAATACAGTGCACACATCACAAGTGCTCCATACTCCGGGAAAAATGCGCTGACGAAAAACGCATAGATCGGAAGTTTTGCCGAACAGCTCATAAACGGTGTCAGTAAGATCGTCATTTTACGGTCACGCTCACTTGGCAGTGTACGAGTTGCCATTACTGCCGGAACCGTACAGCCAAAACCGATCAGCATCGGAACGATACTTCTTCCAGAGAGTCCGATCTTTCGTAATAACTTATCCATAAAAAATGCAACACGGGCAATATATCCACTGTCCTCCATCAGAGACAGGAAGAAAAACAGCGTCACAACGATCGGAAGAAAACTTAAAATGCTTCCAACTCCTGTAAAAATACCATCAATTATAAGGTCATGCAACACTTCATTGACACCTGCAGCAGAAAGGAGCTGATCCACTGCTGCTGTCAGCGCATCAATCCCCATCTGTAAAAGATTCTGTAGTCCCGCTCCTATTACATGAAACGTAAGATAAAACACGATCAGCATGATACCGATAAAACAAGGGATTGCCGTATATTTTCCGGTCAGGATACGGTCAATTTTCTCGCTTCGTATCCTTTCCCTGCTCTCTTTGGGTTTTACTACTGTCTTTTCACAGACTTTTTCAATAAAGGTAAAACGCATATCTGCGATCGCTGCACTCCGGTCAAGTCCACGCTCTTTTTCCATCTGAACGATCAGATGTTCGATCGCCTCTTTTTCATTTTCATCCAGATGCAGTTTTTCTAAGATCAGATGATCCCCTTCAATGATTTTCGAAGCTGCAAAACGGATCGGTATCTGCGCTTCTTTCGCATGGTCCTCGATCAGATGCGAAACTGCATGGATACAGCGGTGCACGGCTCCTCCAAAGTCACTCTCATCACAAAAATCCTGCCTTCCCGGACGTTCCTGATATTTTGCAATGTGAAGCGCATGACGTACCAGCTCATCCACACCTTCATTTTTTGCCGCTGAGATCGGGACAACCGGCACACCAAGCATTGCCTCCATGCCATTGACATCCACAGAACCAGAGTTTCCGGTCATCTCATCCATCATATTTAATGCAATGACCATCGGAATATCCATCTCCAAAAGCTGCATCGTCAGGTACAGATTGCGCTCGATGTTGGTTGCATCGATAATATTGATCATCGCTTTCGGCTTATCTTCAAGCACAAAATTCCTCGAAACGATCTCCTCACTGCTATATGGCGACATCGAATAAATACCCGGAAGATCTGTCACCGAGGTATTCGGATGCCCTTTTATCGCCCCGTCCTTTCGGTCAACTGTCACTCCCGGAAAATTTCCGATATGCTGGTTTGAACCGGTTAACTGATTAAACAATGTAGTTTTTCCACAATTCTGGTTACCGACAAGTGCATAGGTCAGCTTTTCCTGCTCCGGCAGCGGCTTTCCGTCTCCCTTCACATGGTACTTTCCTTCTTCCCCAAGTCCCGGATGTACCGATTTGTTGATATTTTTTGCGCCCTCATGTCTGCGCGAACGCTCACTGATCAGTTCAATTTCAATCTGCTCCGCATCCGAAAGCCGCAGTGTCAGCTCATATCCATGAATCTGCAGTTCCATCGGATCTCCCATCGGTGCAAATTTAATGACGGTTACCTCTGCCCCCGGTATTACTCCCATATCTAAAAAATGCTGTCTTAATGCCCCTTCTCCCCCGACTACTTTAATCACAGCACTTTTTCCGATTTCTAATTCTTTTAGCGTCATTTTTCTTTATCCTTCGTGTTGATATTGATAATCTTTATCGATTATACACTGTTTCCATGAAAAAACAAAGAATTATTTTTTTATTATTATGGAAAAACCGTGACTAAGGTGCTAGAATAACCTTCGGAAAATATATAAGGAAGAAATTTGTCTTTCAAAAAATCATATAGATATGGAGATTGGTGTGAAAAATAAGATCTTTACGAAAACGAGTACATCTGATGCACATTTATACAGCAATCAGGATCTGCGGAAACTATTGGTTCCGATCATCGTTGAGCAGCTGCTTTCCTCCCTGATGGGAACTGCCGACACAATGATGGTCAGCAACGTCGGCTCTGCCGCCATTTCTGCAGTATCCCTCGTGGATTCCATCAATATTTTAGTCATTCAGGCACTCTCCGCACTCGCTGCAGGAGGTGCGATCCTGTGTTCCCAGTATCTTGGGAGCAGCAACAAAAAAGCTGCCAATGAATCGGCCAGACAGGTGCTTTTTGTCATGACCGTTTTATCCGTGACATTGTCTGCCATCTGCCTTTTATTCCGTGGTCCGCTGCTTCACGTCATTTTCGGTGCCGTGGAGACAGATGTCATGACAAATTCTCAAATTTATTTTCTATTTACCCTGTTATCCTTTCCTTTTATCGGACTGTATGATGCCGGGGCCTCGATCATGCGCGCCCAGAATAACAGCAGGGAACCAATGATCATTTCCATCATTTCCAATTTCTTAAACATCGGTGGAAATGCTATTTTGATTTTTGTTTTCGGGATGGGCGTGGAGGGTGCCGCAATTTCAACCCTCGTATCCCGCATCTTCTGCGCTGTTGTCGTGATCTACAAGCTGCGCAGTAAAGAGGAACCGATCTTTATTAAAAATTATGCCGCAATCCGTCCTGATTTTTCACTCATCAAAAAAATACTGTTCATCGGCATCCCGTCCGGGATCGAAAACAGTATGTTCCAGTTCGGTAAACTCGCGATCCAGTCTACGGTCTCCACACTTGGAACCGTCGCCATCGCTGCTCAGGCAATGACAAATATCCTCGAAAATCTAAACGGTGTCGCCGCAATCGGTGTCGGCATTGGACTGATGACTGTGGTTGGACAGTGTCTCGGTGCCGGCAGAAAAGACGAGGTCATTTATTACATCAAAAAACTTTCCTGGCTCGCCGAGGCAGCGATCGTGATCAGCTGTCTTACTGTGCTTGCCCTGACAAAACCAATCACCCTGTTAGGCGGCATGGAAGCGGAAAGTGCTGACCTGTGTTTTAAAATGGTCATCTTTATCACGATTACCAAACCGATCTCCTGGGTATTATCTTTTATCCCGGCATACGGCATGCGTGCAGCCGGAGATGTCAAATTCTCCATGATCACCTCCTGCTGCACCATGTGGCTCTGCCGTGTGAGCCTTTGTGTCTATCTCTGCCGTGTTTGGGGATTTGGCCCGATTGCAGTCTGGATCGGTATGTTTGCCGACTGGACGCTCCGCGCCATCGTATTTTCGATACGCTTCCACGGAAGGAAATGGTTAAACCACCACATTATCGACTAAACAAACGCCTGTCTGATGCTGTCATAATGAAGGAATTTTCCTTCCTCCCCAAGTTTTTTGATCTCCTCAGCGGAAGCAAACAGATATCCATCTGTTTCTTCCTCCTGGAGTTTGATATCTGACTCGTCAAAATCAGCAGAAAAACGATACACATCCACAAAATAGTTATCCCCTTCTCCCGGATTATCTCTACGGTAGGTAAACAGATATCCGCCATCCCACGCAGCAACATCCAGTCCGGTCTCCTCCCTGATCTCACGGAGTACTGCAGTCTTAGAATCCTCTCCCGCCATCGCAGCACCGCCGGAAACCTCCCAGCAGCCCGGTGCCCACGCTTTTGTCATAACACGTTTGGTGATCAGGAAACGTCCATCCGTTCTTTTTATCACGCCAAGTACGGTCAGATGATATTCGCCATCCTTTAAACACCAGTCATTCCGTTTCATCGTTCTGCCGGTGCGCTCTTTTTTTTCATTGTAAATATCCCAGAATTCCTGTTTTTCTGTCATCTGTATTTTCCTCATTTCATTTTTCTCGTGCTGCTTCGATATTTTTATCATAACAAACCTCACGTTCCTCAGACAGATCTGTTATTTTATATCCCGTTACTATCACACGGCAGCACGTCAAAGTGCCCTTATCTCTATTATAAACAAAAATCCGGTTTCGGCAACTTATTTAAAAAAAACAAATTCACCGATCAGATAAAAAATACCACTCAGCCAGAACGCCATGCCTAAAATAAAGGTCAGCAGATCTTCCATCTGAAAATTTTTCCGCAGATAACACAGTTTTTTTGGATTCTCCTCATTAATCCGGATCGTATAAATTTTTCCTTTTTCCAGCGATTTTTTTTCTTTCCGCGTAATCCTCTCCATCGTGCACTGGCGGAATTTTTTCTCCTGATAATGATAGGAAAACAGCGCATACGTTCTGACACGATCGCCCATTTTCTTTGTCACTGTTTTCTCAAATACCGCATCCACAGGCACCCTGCAATGGATGCGCGCACGCCATTTCCGAAATTCGATTCCAACTAACAGTGTCCCATACACTACCCCGATTATCCCCAGTAAAATAAATGTTACATTCATACTGGTCTCCCTTCCCAAAACCTCCTGTGTCACCCCGGCAGACTCTGTGCTACGCAGAGTGCACCCCAGCCCTCTTATGTCAAGTTAATGTCAACAACTTTTTTGAGTCAAAATAGCTGAAAGCCGCATAACTTCGTTGGGGTTATGGTAAGTTAGTGTCAAGTCAGAGTGAATTGGTGGTAAATTAGTGTCAAGTTGCTTTGGGGAGTTTTACTCCTCCCCAAAAGCATAATTCCATTCAATCTCTACTCTCTTATCCCTGTATATGATAACCTTTTTAATGAATACATCCACCGCTTCCTGCGTCAGCTTTTCCATCTGAGAAAACCGGATAATCTCTTTTATATCCTGTTTCGGTCGGTTGTATTCCTCCGTAAACCTGCCAAATGCAAGCTCTGTTTCTTCTATTTTACGTGACAGCTCCTGCATCTGTAAAGCAATTCCATCCGCCCTGCTGCGGTATTCTCCGGCTTCTATCTGCTTTACAGCATAGTTTTCGTACAATGTATCTTTCTCTGTCTGCAAACTCCGATACTGCGTCCGATAATTACCCAGCTCTTTATTTAGTCTGCTCAATTCCACTTTCTGAAATTGTTCAAGACTCTCACGCTGTTTTATCAAATCTCCACGGCGCATCAACTCCCGGTACAATTCCGTCAACACAATCTCTTCCAGAATGTCTGCCCTAAAATAAGTACAGCAGTCCGGTATCTGCAGCAGGGAATGTTTCCTGCACCAGAAATGATTTGGCATCTTACCATTGTTTCTCTGCGGTTTATAGTTGATCGCATATCCACACCCGCCACAATATATTTTCCCTGTCAGTGGGTGTTTTTCCCGTTTCCTTTTCGTGGACTGTTCCGGGCGGTAAGCAGATGCAAGTGCAAATACCTCCGGCGTTACCAGCGGCTCGTGATGATCCGTAATTACTTTCCACTCCTCCTTTGGCACAGCAATCCCGTTTTTACTTCCAACAGACTTGCGGACTGATTTACCGTAAGCCATTTCGCCCAGATAGAAACGATTATTCAGGATTCTCCTCACTGCCGTATTGCTCCATGTATGATGCTCCCTTTCCATTTTCCTCTCAGGATGACGCATCTGTGTAACAGTCGGCGTCTGCTTGGCAATCAGCTCCTTTGCTATCTGCGTACTGCTCATTCCTTTTTCTGCCAATGAGAAGATATGGCGGACGATTTCTGCCTCCTTTTCATTGACAATCACCGTATTTTTTTCAATTTCACTCTTGGCATAACCAAAAGGAACCTGTCCGAATACATATTCCCCATTTGCACATTTATTTTGAAATGATGTTTTTACTTTGACCGATATATCCTTACTGTAAAGGTCATAGAGAAGCGTCTGGAAAGCAGTATCCAGCGGGGTGGTACTTCCTTCATGCTCCCTGCTGTCATAATGGTCATTTACGGCAATGAACCGCACTCCCATAAAGGGGAAAATCTGGTTGAGATAATCACCCAGTTCTATGTAATCCCTTGCAAACCGGGACATATCCTTTACCAGAATACAACTGATTTTACTCTGCTTTACCTGTTTTAACATCTCCTGCAGCCCCGGTCTGTCCATATTCGTACCGGAAAAACCGTCATCACAAAATTCTGCAACCTCCTGTCCCATTAGTTCAGCATCATTTCTGATATAATCTAAAAGCATTTTCCGCTGATTGGAAATACTGTTGCTTTCCCGCTGCTCTGTGGAAGCTTTACCGTCCAGGGCATCATCCTCTATGGAAAGGCGGAGATAGATTGCAATCTTCCTGCTGTCTGTCATTTTTTCACCTGCCTTTCCACCAGTGCATCACTGTATGTAAATAAGACTTCCACCCTTTTCCCCGGATACACATAGATTTTATCTATCAGCGATTCAATAAGCTCCCTGGTAAGTACCTGTTCATTCTTTAGTTTTATCAATGCACGGACTGCTTTCAGATAGGTTTCTCCGTCACGCTCAAGGCTTACTTCCTGCTCTCTGAAGTTCTTCTCCTGCTTCTCCAAATCCCGCAGCCTGTTTTCCTTACACATTTTATACTCCACATAGTCTTTCTGCGAAAGACCGCCCGTGCGGTATGCCATATACTTATCACTTTCTTCCTCTGCAAGTCTTTCTTTTGCGTAAGTTACGGATCGAAGGCTCCGCTCCAGCTCCTGCTTTTTCTGCCATATGATTTCTCCTGCCTTATCCAGATATATTCTCTTTTTTTTCAGACTGGTATCAAACTCTTTTTCTAACAGTGAAAAAAGAATATCCGTCAGCACATTTTGGGGGATACGGTTAGAGGACGGACAACTATCCGTCTTGGTCGCCCCGCCGTTTAAGCAGAAATATCCATCTATCCGCATCCTGCTGCCATCTGCATAGTGCTTCACATAGCTGTGTCTTGTCATTTTCCGCCCGCATACACCACAGTACAGCACCTTGTCAAAAATATTTTCTCCGATCGGGCAGCCTTCCGTTGGATGAGCATGGCTTTTTGTCTGCTCCCGCAGTTTCTTCCTTACTCCGGCCGCTTCCTTCCCAATCTCCGGCGTGATCAGCGGCTCATGGGCTTCTTCTTTTACCACCCAGTCATCTTCCGGCTTGTGAATGCGGTTATTTTCATCCCTTGCAGTAATGCTGGTCTTTCCCTGTACCAGCTTTCCAGCGTAAGTGTCACTTTTAATAATGCGTTCCACACCACTTTTATCCCATCCTTTGTAAGCTGCATCCGGTGGGCAGTAGACCTCTCCCGTTTTGTGATAGACCGCCGGCGGATTGATCTTACGAGTGTTCAGATCATCCGCAACTGCCGTATAGCTTTCCGTCTCAATAAATCTCTGAAAAATGTATCTGACAATCTCCTCCGTATTTTCATCCGGTATCAGCCTGCGTACTTTGCCCTCCCAGACTGCCTTATACCCATAAGGTGCAGGACCGCCCACATAGGAGCCTTCTTTTCTTCTCTGTGCCAGAGAAGCTTTCGCTTTCACGGAAAAATCCTTAGCATACATATCATTTACCAGATTCTTGATTTCCGATACCATCTGTTTCGTTTCATTGCCGCCTGCCCCGGTATCAAAGCCATCCGCCACGGCTATGAAACGCACACCAAGGAACGGAAAAATCTTCTCTATATAATTTCCGGCTTCCAGATAATTTCTGCCAAAACGGGACAGGTCTTTTACGATCACACAGTTAATGTCTCCCATGCGGACATCCTGCATCAGCCGCTGAAACGCACCCCGGTTAAAATTGGTTCCCGTCTTTCCCAAGTCGATATAACAGTCTACAACTTCGATTTTATCCGTATGTTCTCCGTTCCATTCCTCAATGAATTTCCTGGCGATCTCTATCTGCACCTCTACTGATTCATTCTTTGAAGTTTGCCTGCAAACTTTTTTGTCTATATCTGCGGAGAGTCTGGCATAAATACCAGCCTTATACTGCCTGCTCTTTTGATTCTTAGCAGCACTCGCGGGTGTGTCCGAACCTTTTCCCGCTGACTGCCTCTTTGATGTTCTTCCCATACTCATGCACTCCTTTCCCTGCCGCTTTCCTGCCCCGAAAGTGCAGTGACATATTCCTGCATGATCCGGTATTCATCCCGAAAATAAAACTCTATCTCAAGTCTTTTATCCTCGAACACATAAATCCGCTTTACCAGACTCGTCAAAGTATGCCGGTCAATTTCAGCAAGCTTCAGGGAATCCTGAAATTTTGCCAGCCTTGAAGCACTGACTACACCTTTCTGCAGCATCCGCCGTATCATGTCCTGTTGCTGTTCCTGTGCTTTCTCCAGTTCTTGTGCCTTGCGCTGAAACTCCTTGTGCAGACGTTCAAATTCTTCCTTTGTTACGACATTCTGCCTTAGATCGTCATAGAGTCCTGCGCAGAGACCGTAATACTTATCCTGCTCCTGTTTCAGCCGTGTAAGCTCCTTCTGGCATCCCGCAACTGCTTCCAGATTTGTCTCTTTTTCTTTCGCCTGTTCAAAAAGTTTACTCTGCGCTAAAAAGTCATTGGCATATCTGCGAACCGCAATGCCCACCAATTCCTTTAAAGTATTTTCCTCTATGCTGTGGCGGCTGCATCCCTCGCCCCGGTTTTTTGTGGAACAGATATAGTACACCTTATTAGATTCCTTATACCGGACTCTGCGCCGCACCATCTGTTCGCCGCAGTCCCCGCAAAACAGAAGTCCCATGAATGGACTTAAGCTTTTGCTTTCCGGGCTTACCCGTCCGTCCGTCTGAAGAAGATTCTGTACCGCTTCAAAATCACTGTCTGAAATAATAGGCTCATGGGTATTTTCCACACGCACCCATTCTTCCTTTGGTTTCTCAACACTCTTTTTCACCTTATAATTGACTTTCTCTGTCCTGCCCTGCAGCAGGTGCCCCAGATAAACTTCATTGGTTAAGATACGCTTTACCGATGAACTGCTCCACTGTGAACCGGAGCCGCCGGTAAACCCGCCCCGGTAGTTAAGCCCCGTAGACTTTTTATATTCTTTCGGGGAAAGAATGTGCAGCTCGTTCAGCTTCTTTGCAATGGCAGACACCGCCATTCCCTCAATTTTCCACCGGAATATCCTGCGTACAATCTCTGCCGCATAATCATCCACCACCAGCTTGTTCTTATTCTCCGGAGACTTGCGATAGCCATATACGGCAAAAGGGGATAAGCATTCCCCCGCTTTCCGCTTCACTGCAAGCTGGCTTTTTACCTTGGTGGAAATATCCCGGCAATAGGAATCATTGATAAAGTTCTTGACCGGAAGCACAATCTGGCGTTCTCCGGTATCTGCCGATATGCTGTCATAATGGTCGGTCAAGGCAATGAAACGCACACCAAGAGCAGGGAATATCTTTTCCAGATACCTCCCGGCTTCAATGTAATCGCGCCCAAAACGGGACAGGTCTTTCACAACCACGCAGTTAACCCTGCCCGCTTCAATATCTTTCATCATTCTGTTAAATTCTGGTCTGTCGAAATTACTGCCGGAAAAGCCATCATCTACATAAATGTCATAGAGTTCAATATCCTCCTGTTCATTTAAAAAGGAACGGATCAACTCCCTCTGACTTCCTATGCTGTTGCTTTCGGCTTTAGATACGCCATTTATCATGGCGTTGCCATCATGCTCCGCTTTCACATTGTCATCTCTGGAAAGACGCAGATACATGGCGGCAAAGAATTTAGATTGTTCTTTCATGTTATCACTCCTGACTTTTTTGTTAGGGGGAAGCCGGTGGCTTTTCCATTCCATAAAATCAGGAGTTACGCTGATTTGTCCTGATATTAGGTTAGCATAGATAAGAGGATTTTTCAATCCAAATATAAATTTTTCAAATATGAATTTCGGATAACCTTTGCAGATATTCCGCCATTTTATCATCTATGCTGGCTCCGTCTTTTTGGAACCTGACCTTAACTACATAATCACCGATCCGATTGACATAGACATTGTTCGTCTGCCTTGCAAACGCATCCAGCTTCTTCTCCACAGGCAGGGATGTATCAATCTCTATGTCCCTCAAATCAGTCAGAGTGGAAATATCTACCGTCCTTATATCCACGGCAGCCATTTCTTCAAGTCTTTCCTTTGTCAGTTCCAAGGCTTCTCTCCTTTCCGGACAGCATAATCTTGCTGCTATCTAAGTCTATTCTTTTACCGGATTGTCCTATGCTATAGCATTTTTCACAGCACTACATCCCTGTTATTTCTTCCAATGCTCTCATACATTCTATAGCCCCAGCAACTGCAATACAGGCCGCCAGAAACATAACAGCAAGGGGGCCTGCTGCAGCACCCACAACGATCAACACGATTTTCATTCTTCTTCCCACTCCTTATCCATAAAATAACTGTCTGTTTTCTTCCTTATAATAAAGTCTTCCACATCCATAAGCCTGTCCGTGACCGGCATGGTCGGCAGGGTATTCAGAATTTCTGCCCGGTATCTGCCACGCAAGGATGCTCTGCTGTCTAAGATAGAAAATACCGCCGTGTCCTGTTCCCTGCGGATGCCACGCCCGAACCACTGTCTGAGTTTAATCAGCATTTCCGGGATAATGATGTCCCTGCGGTATAAATCAAAGTCCTCATACTGGTTTCTCTGGTATTCCATGACCGGATCCGGCACGGGAAACGGCAGTTTTACCACGATCAGACTGGAAAGGATATCCCCTGCAAGGTCAATTCCCTCTCCGGCGCTGTCACTGGCAAACAGCACTCCGTTTCCGCTTCTTCTAAAGCTACTTATTACATCCAGTCTACCTCTGCCCATGAGAAACAGCGGATAATCAGAAAGCTGCTCCTTCAGACCATAAAACACCCTCTCCATGAGCCAATAGGATGTAAAAAGGATCAGGGTATGCCCATGAGTGGCAGACACTATCTGCAATATTTCCGCCATGACCGCCTGTATGTAACTGTCATCCCGGATATTCGGAAACGGCATACGCTCCGGTATATAGAGCAGACCGTTACTCTGAAAATCAAAGGGTGAGGGTTTGCTGGTTTCCATGATTCTTGATAAAGCTGCAAAGGAAAGCCCGGTCATTCTCTTGAAGTGACTGAAATCACCCCGGACTGACATTGTGCCGGACGTAATAATAACCGGTATCGGTCTGCTCCAGATGTCACGGAATAAAACCTGTTCCAGTTCCATTGGAACCGCACACAGGGCAAGCCTGCCGTCCTCCCTCTTTTCCATCCAGCAGATTGAATTTCCGCTGTTTAGAAATACGGTCAGCTTGTCCGTCAGCTCCTGACAACGCTTTTTCAGGCCCTGCATCCGCATTTTTTGTCCGCTGTTTTCCTGATAGGATAAGGGAAGCTGCTCTAAAGCCTTTGCCATGTGCCTTATGTAAATTTTTTCCATGGAACCTATCACTATTTCAATCCTGCTTCCCTCTCTGGTGTGGTTTCCTGCTAAATCTCCCGCCAGTCTGTCAAATATCTGTCTGTTATATTCCGCAAGCTGACTCCGCAATACAGTAAGTTCATCCATGCCTGTGGTTCTTCTGTTCACTTTACTCAAACCCACGATAAATTCCGCATCCTGCTCGTCCCAGACTGTGCTGTACATCTGTCTTGCGGCATCTATCAGCTTGTGGGACTCATCAAACACCATTGCCCCATATCCCGAATTTTCTTAAAATTCATAAATCTACATAAAAGCGAATAAGGACATGACTTATTGCAGCAAAACACGTTGATTCTACCTTTTACATAGGGTGTCAGCACGGCATCATCCAAATCAATCCTGTCAAATTCCTGCTCCCCAAGCCTTGCCAGTTCCAGTATCAGATTGGCATCCACTTCTCTCTGCAAATTTTTTATGGATGTCTCATATATCTTCAATCTGGAGTCACAGACATAATGCCGTTTTCCTTTCCGCACCACAAAAGATAATGGTTTGTCAATTACATGGTGCTCTAAAAGGATGCCGGATATCTGCGGTATGTATTCCTCTGTCAATGCTTTCTGCAGGGCTATAGTGGATGTTGATATGACTGCCGGAATCTTCTTATCTGAATAAATGTTATGTACCGTCAGTGCAAGGATATATGCGTGAGTTTTTCCTGTCCCCACTTCCGCCTCACATAAAGCCAGTTTGTTTTCCTGCAATGCCCGGAGCATTTCAAGAGAAAGTTCTTTCTGTTTTACCCTCAGATTCATTCCATGTTTCGGTAAAATCTCATCAAATAAATTAATAATTCTTCTGCACTCTTTGCCATCGTTACGCCTCCTAAAATTTCTTAGTGCCATAAAGCAGCACAGGAATAGGCTGGAAGGTATCGGTTTGGCTTTTTACTAACAAAAATGAGCTTCCATCCAGCCCATGATTTCTACTGCTTTATAAAAAGGTGCATCAGCCATCCTGCCAGTAAGCAGGCATCATAAAAACCGCCCACATTCTTTCTCAAACGTGGGTGTGCATTTTCCCGTCACTTATGCGGGCCACTGGCGTGGAAGTATCATTATCTCCGACCGGTATCATCGCATCCTGCCCCACCACGGGCAGTAAAGCCACAGGTAGTTCCCGCTCAGGATAGTGCGGTTCTTTTCACACTGATCCGTCATGGCGTACCCTGACTTGTGCTTTCCGGCTCTCCGGCCGGTCGGATGTGTGCCTGATGCACAGATATGAAGTTGTCAAAGTGCAGTAAAAGGGGAATATTTTAGACAAAAGAAAACCCCTTCACCTAATTCGCCGCTAGGTAAAGGGGGCTGCCGAAAAAATTTTTATTTTATTTTAATATGGTAACGATAATTAGGAATTATGGGGTGGATTTCAGCAATGAAGTAAATGGGATGGAATACAATACGCAATTATACTTTTGTAACGAAAGGATGATAAAATGTTAAAAGAATATAAGGAAATATACAAAGAAGCACATAATAAGGCAGAACAAATAAAAATATTTCTCGTATCTAATATACGGGAAAAAACTGATAATTTTTCAGATTATAGCGGAACATCTGTTGTTTCCGAATACCTTTCATTAAATCAGCAAGAATTAATTGTTGAATCTTTAAGAAATAGTGGTTTTGAAACAGTGTGTTTTATAGACGAAATGGATTTTATTAAAAATTATATTACCAACAATTACTACCGCAATGATTCAAAATATCCAATTGTGATTAATACAGCTCAAAAAGGTACTGCTATCGGACGTAAATCTCTAATACCTGCATTTTGCGATCTTTATGGATTATGCCACACAAATAGTAATCCATATGTTGTAAGTTTAGCTAGAAACAAATATCATTGCAACTGTATTCTAAAATCAAACGGATTACCAACAACAAATGATTATTTGTATCTTCCCAATGAGGGATGGCTATTAGATAAACACCCAAATGAAGGCGAAAAGGTAATTGTGAAATTAAATTATGAAACTTCTAGTATTGGTCTGACATCAGATAACATATTTGTTTATGATTGTACCAAGGATTCTTTTATCAAAAACCTTGCGAGCCAATTTAATCAGTCCGTAATAGTAGAAAGCTTTATTGAAGGTTTTGAGGTCGAAGTACCCGTTATTATTGGAACTGAAACAGAAGTTGTACTTCCAGTCGGTATTACAGTAGACAATCAAAAAGACTTAGGAAATCAGATTTTAGACTACAATATCAGAAGAGATTTGAAATTTGGATTTTACAATTTTGAAAAAGCACAACCGGAAATATCTGTAAAACTTGAAGAATGTACAAAGCGTGTAGTACAGTTATTGGGAATTACCGGGTTTGGACGGGTTGATTATAGAATTGACTATAATAACAACATATATGTGACAGATATTGCGACTAATCCACACATTACAAAAGGTATGTCATTTTACTATGCTTTTTCTGAAAATGGTTTGAATTATACTCAAATGTTAGAAACACTTATTTCGTTAGGTCTTATTAAAAGTGGTCATACTTTAAGGGAATCGTTCGGATATGAAAAACTCGGATTTTACAATTAATATACTCACAACTGATGGATCACAATATGATTATTTAATCCATACGTTGGAAAATGCATTTACAGTTAATATAGTTATACGTGAGCTTGGAAAATATCAACGAAAACGATTGATTTTCAACAAAAAATACTATCGTTATATTTGTAACAGATACCAATGGTTTTCAAGAGAAATTAGAGGATATAACAAATATAGAATTAATTATTTTAAGTATGAAGGAATTCTTAATAGCAACATTATAAATGTGGCAAATATTAATTCAGACTATGTGGTTAAACTATTAAATCAAAATCCTTGCAAACTATGTATTGTTATGGGTACATCTATATTAAACAAAAAAATAATAGATGCTTGCAAAGCGGATATTATAAATGTGCATGGTGGTTATTTACCATATTATAGAGGAAACAATTGCATATATTTTGCATACTTAAATGATGATTGGGGGCATATAGCGAATACAATCCATTATATAGACACCGGGATTGACACTGGAGATATCATAGAAATTGTGCATCCAATAATTTTATCCAATGATAATCCAGAGACTTTGTATTGTAAAACAAAAAAATTAGCAATAAATAAATTAGTTGAAATTATAAAAAAGTATCAGAACAACGAATACATACCAAGAAGCTCCCAAGATATTCATATTGGAAAACAATATAAAACGGAAGATCGAAATATAAAAACAGCTATAATTTATTATATTAAACAAATCAAGAGAATGCTTAAGAAATAAAAAAGAAAGGTACGCAGATAACTAATTATTGTCAATATTTATTGATAAACAATAATAGCTCTGCTGTACCTTTTTATTCTGACATATCCCAATTGCAAACAGCCATAAAAGCATATCCTAATCCAAAATATTTCCATGCCAAATCTTGATAAGTTGGCTGTATTGCAAACAACACTTTAATCCATTCTTTTCCAGTGCTTACTGTCCCCGATTTCATTAATTGGATAAGTAAATCATTTTTTTTGGAAAAATATGAACCATTTATAAGACGTTTGGTCAGGTCTTTAATACTATCTAATTGCTGCAAAGCAGCATCCGTTTTTCCTAATAGATACTGATATATTGCTGTATTAGTAACTACTCGGTATTGATATAGCCCTTCCTTTTCTTGCATGTCATAATGGAGTAGAGCCTCATTATGCAAAATGTCATATGCTTTCCGTGGATTATTTTTTAAAGCCCAAAATATGCTAAGATTTGAATTATAAAATAATCTTTCTGATATTATAGGCATTTCCAAAAGCATGTCTTCATAAAGTTGAATACAAGTATCCTCATTTAAGTTTTTAGATAAATACCCTGCTAATATATAATTGTTTCTGATTAACTGTATTCTCGGAAAGTCGATATCTCTATTATTTCGTTCAATTTCAAATCCACAAACTGCAATGTTGTAAGCTTCCTCAAAAGCTCCTTGATTTATAAGTATAGTAGTATAGTTTCCTAAACAAATATAATATTGTCTTATATCTCTTATGCCAGATAAACTATTTCCAAAATAAACGAAAGCATCTTTTACAAAAACTGCTGAAACATCAATATTGTGTATGGAATTTGATACTCGCTTAATGATATTCAATCTTTTATTAGCAGTATCATCATAATTTAAACGTTCTGACAGACTACGAAGAGTGTCACTCTCAATTTCCCTGGCAAGTTTGATTTCACCTAAATGTGCAAAACCGATCATAACGACTTGTGAGTAACGCTCCCATATATCTTTCTCTCCATTAAATGTATTATTTTTTCTAATATCATTTGCCCTAACAATAATATCCTGAATTTCGTTGGAAGCCATTGTTTTAGAAAAGCACCGAATTTTCAAAATATCTCTTTCTGCTAAAACTTCAACTGGAAATATGTCCAATATTAAATTCAGCGTAGAACTTGCTTTTTTGTACTCTTTTTTTGAATACAAATTATAAGCTTCTTGCATTAATTTGAGATATTCCCTCTGCGTAGAATTCGTTAGTGGATACATTTCTTCATAAATAGTATTTAAAACTTTACCGTATAAACGCATTTGTTTAACTGCTTCTAACATATATAGTGTTACAGCATTTTCAGTATTAAGACACTTAATACTGTACCTTGCTCTTCTAAGATATTGATCTGGTTTAATTTCTTTTATGCATAACGCCAAAGAGTTATAATAATCAGTATGATACTTTTCTACCTTAGTTTTAAATATCTCTCTGATAATATCGTGAGAAAACCTAATATAGTCAAATGTTTCCGTTTGCTCTGTTATTGTAAGTTTGCTGGTGTCAGCAATAATTTTTTTTATTTCATTTTCTGTTGATTCAGTAATATTACGCAACTCGTAAACAGAAAATGTAATACCTATTATGGATGCATATTCGAGTGCTTTTAATATTTGAGTGCTATCTGCACCGAATTCTTTTAATCTTTTTTCTAATACAGTGCTTAAATATTGCTTATTGTTCTCATATGTAGCATTAAAATCGAAACTATGATTATTTATCTCATTTATAACTTCGAAAAAAACTTGCAAATGTCCATTAACAAGATTATAAAGTAAATTAACCTGTGTGTCCGAAAAGCTCTGCAATGTCGCATTAAACAAGGCATTTTTAAACTCTATTAATCCTATCGCAGGAAATATAATTTCTTCACAGTTTACATTATGAATGATATCATTCATAAGATCAGTATGAAGTGCTGGCTGGTCTGCTGTAACAGAAAAAACTATAGAAAAATTATTTAATTTATCAAGATTCAAAATTTCTTTATTTGTTAAAATTAATTTTAATAATTGAAGTGAACGTCTATCCCACCAATGAATATTATCAAAAATTAATACCACATGCTGTTTTTTTATAATTTGTCGAAGTTTCGCCAATATGTTTTGCTCTTCGTTGTTCAAAAACAAATTATGTGTTGTTGTTTTTTCAACAAGAGAGTTAATTATGTAACTAATAATATTACCGGCAACAGGGATTTCTTTAGATGCCTCGGCAACCCCACCAATAATGATTTTTTTTGTAGAATCTTCTCGTAAAAATAGAGCCTTTTTAAAGGGATAATATTCTCTATCGTCATATTCATAGTCTCCCTCAAAAAGTATTACTTGATATTGTTCCCTACTAAGTTCAGTTTCCAATTGCTTTAACGTAAATGTTTTTCCACTGCCAGACTTTCCCGTCATTAAAATATAATGGTAATCTTCATGTATTCTATTTATCAGTTTTTCTACAACCTTTGATTGATAAAGTAATAATTCCATACTTTCTATAATGCAACCTCCCAGTGAAATGTTGGTTGATTGTGTATTATCTTATATCCAAATTCTGTTGTATTTCCAATAGACAACGTTAGAGTGTCTTCCATCTTATCTACTTGAATGCTGAAATCCACCCCATAATTCCTAATTATCGTTACTATATTAATTATACAAACTTTCCCAATATTTAGCAATCTTAATATACCAAATTATCGAATTTTTCTCCTATATTTATCTTATTTCTCGGATGTCTTGTCTGCAGTATCTCTTTTTCCTTCTCAGTCGTTACATATGTATATATCTCTGTTGTCGTAATAGAAGCATGCCCAAGCATTTTTTGTATATATCTGATGTTTACATCTTCTTCCATCAAGTAAGTAGCAAATGAATGTCGGAACATATGCGGTGTAATATTTATATCTGCCTGAATTTCACCGGCATATTTATGTATCATGCTCCTGGCTGATTGCTCAGACAGCGCATTTCCATAACGATTGACAAAAAAATATCCCTGCTTCTTTATCTCATCTTCAAAGTACTTTTTGTAGGCATTCAGTATAGACAGTACGTCATTATTTCCTATTTGAAGATATCGCTCCTTTCCTCCCTTGCCCTGAATACATAACACACCGTTTTTTAAGTCTACATATTTATTTTGCAAATGGCACAATTCCGAGATGCGCAGCCCTGTAGAAAAAAGCGTCTCCACTACTGCGATATCTCTTAAAATGATTTTTTTACGCCACTCTGAATATTCTTTAATACTTCTTTCCTTATAAAGATGATTCAGCAACTGCTCTATAATATCTCTCGGAATAATTTTGGGTAAAATCACTTCCTCCCGAAACTTTGTCTTTACTTTATGGAATGGATTTATCTCTATCAGTTCTTCTTCCTCTAAATAATGAAACAGTGCCTTCACGCTGGCAATTTTTCTCTTGACTGTTTTTTGCTTATACATACGGTGAAGGTATACAAGATATGCATTCAGCATTTCTTTATCTGGATTATTTTCTCCTATTACTGTAATAAACTGTTCCAAATCCGCCTTATATGCCTTTATTGTCTTATCATCAAGTTCCTTTTGAAATTTACAATAATTCAAATATTTATTGATTTCTTCTTTTAAAAGCATTGCAAAAACCTCCTGGTTTATTTTGTAGATAAGACATATAATAATATTTAGCATATATATCTGCAATCATACATTTTTAGTTGCCATATTCTTTATATTTTCAGCATGGTAATTGTCTTTATAATTGAATTACCATCAAGAATCTGCTGATTTATTATATAACTGATTATTGCCCCTTCATCTACTTAGCCAATAAATGAAGAGGCAATAGTTCTGGCTATTCCTAATTTTTTCGCCAGTTCCACCTCACTGATCTCCTGGTAGCACAGGGCATGAATGATAGCTGTCTCCTCGTCTGTAAGTGTACGTAAGGCTTCGTTCAATTACTCCAGCATGACCGCCCGAACTGCCACATCCCCTACTTTCTCCGTTTCCTCTGCAAACTGCTTCTCTGCTTCCAGAAGCCGCTCATAAGAATCTTCCCTGCTGGGAATGACAATCATCTCTCCGGTTTCCTTATCCACCTTTGTATGTTCCTGCTTCAGATCATGGGTAAAGTATTTCTCCTTGCGCTGCCCTTTGTAATATGTCTCGTAAAGTTCCTTACTGACTTCAAAGATTTGTCCGTTCAATCCGATATAATATTTTTCTCTTTCTGCCATCTTTGACTTGCTCCTTTCCGATTTTGTAAATTTTCAAAATCGAAAAGGGCGGCGCCCGGATATTACACCTCATGAACTTCATGAAAAACAACGAGTGACACGCTTCGCGAGCCACTCTTATGTCAAACAAAAAATCAGTATATGATGAAATTAACAAGCATTTTGGCATTTGCCTTTTTACTTGTTTCTTCCATATCTCATACACCGCTTTTTGAGCAGTACTTTTTATCAGTCTTCTCATGTTTACTGGGATATGCTGCATTTTCCTCCATTTTTCTTCTGTAGTTTACTGCGTATATCCCAAAGTATATGGCTTTCTTTTTTTTCTCCCTATTTTTGTAAAAAACTTCATTGTTACTTGTAACTTTTTGTTTTCAGGCAAAAAAACAGGTGCCAAAATCTGCTTGATTTCAACACCTGGGTTCCGCAACACACATATTACGACAGTCGCTCTTATTTCTAATACTATTTTCCAATATTATAAAGAAGCACTTTTATTCTAAAATAATTCTCTTTATCATCTATAATCATTTGACCGCTATGACGGTTGATAATATTTTCTACAATTCTAAGCCCTAATCCATGTTCATTCTTATCCCCTTTTGTTGTAAGATAATTCCGCCCCTGTTTTCTCAGATTGCCAGTATAGGGGTTCTCCATTTCCAAATACAAATTATTTCCAGACATTTTTGCCAGCAGTTTTATCTCTCTCTCTTCTATGTCTACTTTACTAGCTGCTTCAATCGCATTATCAAACAGATTTCCCAACAGACTGTATAAATCGACGTCCTCTAATTTCATATCATACGGAATCATGTTATCCAATTTTACGTTTATATGGTTCTTCTGCGCAACTGCCGCCTTGTAATTGACTATTGTGTCAAAAGTTACATTTCCTGTCTTTGAAAGATTATCCTCTTCTGTTAAAGTCTCTACACTTTGCTGATATAGTTCCCGTATCTTTTCATATTCATTTCGATTTAAATAGGATTCAATCAAAAGATACCTTTGCTTCATATCATGACGGTACTCCCGTGCCTGCTGCCATGTTTTACTCATTTCCTGAAGCTGAACCGCATAATTTTCCACCTGCTGCGTCAAGAACTGCCTTTCCGCCTGATACAATGCTTTTTCCTGTAATTCATTATAATTATAAAATGTAAAAAGATTTACAATCAATATCAATATGGATGCAATCAATTTCGCCCATACATACTCATCTGTCAATGGTACAAATATCGCCATAACAATAAAAATACTGCTCACCGGCACAATAAACACCTCTAGCCAGTCCATATTTCTGATTACTATATTTTTATTCTTTTTCAAAAACAGCAACGCAATCTTGATTTCAACAAACCAGACTAATTTTGATAAAATCGTATACATGATTGCGACCTCTGTATTTCCCATCATATGTATAATATCTATGCCGCACAAAATTCCGATGAAGCAAACCATCACCTCTGACAGCATTCCTATCAGACACAAAAACAGAACCAGCACAAGTTTGATTCTAATAGAACCTTCATATAACCAGGTTAAAACGCCAAAAAAGGACACTGAAAAAACTACCATATTTAGCCATGACGGCAATTCAAAAAAATATGTAGTCACATTTGAAATGATATAAAAAGCTGCCCATACCATGACCTGTACCGCTGTTCCTGCCGGTTTTCGGTCAAATGCTTTTTCACATACATTTCTCTGCATAATCACTGTAAATATTTCTACCAATATTAATGCGATTGTCATTTTCCTTCCTCTCTCTCTCCCTATTTTCCAAGTTTCCTCATGTACATCAAACGTGTATTCTCCCTCTTTGCCCTGCTGATTTCCAATGATATGCCATTCTGCAGAACAACTTTGTCGTAATGGTACTCTTCTATATACCTCGGATTAACCAAAACGAATGATGTATCCTCCAGAAGTCCACCTGCTTCTTCCTCAAATTTATTTCTACATCATTCATTTTACCATAAAATGTACAAATTTTATCTATAAAATATACATTTGTAATTCTTTTTTCACTCATAAAATACATAATTTTATTAAGACTAATATTGTAGTATGTTTTGTTAGATTTAAAGGCAAATTTATCATCAATCTGTAATTTTTCGTAAACATCACTGATAAGCTTTTCCATTTGTGCATATGTAATAGGTTTATCAACAAATGCAAAGGGGTGTACGCTGATTGCTTCCTTACTGTATTGTTCAAAGGACGTGATGAAAATAATATTACAATTTACATCGCTCTCCCTGATCTGGCGTGCCGTCTCAATGCCATTCATCCCACCAAGTTCAATATCCAGCAAGATAATATCGAATTGTCCGCTCAGTTCTATTTCCATCAAAAGATCCATACCTGAATAACATTTTCTGATGTCTGCCCGGATTCCTATCTGATATGTAATTTGCCGTACCTGTTTTTCCTGTTTTTCAACCTCTTCTCTTATGTCATCACAAATACCTATCCTCAACATATTTCCTCACCACTTTAATCTTTGATACAACAAAAAAAGCCTAACACTCACACCGTGCAGGCTTTATATTACACCCATCAATTCCAATAACACTTTCCTCTGTTCTGCGCTCAACTGTTTCCATCTTGAAATCAGTTCTTTCTCTTCGTCTGTTAATTCAATTAGATTTCCATCTTCGCAGAAAAATTGAGATAACGTCATTTGAAATGCGTTGCATATTGCTTCTAATGTTGGAAAAGTCGGCGCATTGTTCCGGTTAAACATATTTGCCACTGTGGAATGCGACAAATTTGCTTCTTTAGCTAAGCGGTATTCCGTCCAACTGCGCTCTTCCATTAATTCACGTATTCTACCTTGTATATCCACCCTAACACCTACCCATCTGTGTCTATTATACTGCCCAATTTGAGGGTATGATATGAGGAATAAGTAGATATATTGTTGCCATTTTGGGTTGTATATTAAAGATTGCAAAGTAGCTTGTTCTAATCTTCTAGTTCAACCTAATAATTTAAAAGTCAGAATAACCAACATATTCGATATCATTTTCTGTAAGTCCATCAGGATAATCAGCGATTGGATAATCCATATCAACCACTTGTAAGAACCAACCAATGGTATCTTCCAACGCTTCTTCTATACTTTTTCCATATCCTACTCCTCCTTCAAATTCTCCGTCAAATTTTCTTCTAACGCGCACATCCGTAATCCCCGTGTATGTTTTATCCTGGTCTTCATATATCTTTATTTTTAATTTTCCATATGGCAAAACTGTATGCATCCATATTTGATATTCTGCTACGCATTTTTCTATCTTCTCAACCTTAGAAATTTTTAATTCATGCCACATACTCTAACCTCCTGTCACTGCTTTCCAAATGAAATAATTTTTCCATCAACCATATCAATATACTTACCATTTTTATAATATCTTACAACTCCCGGCGTTGCTCCTGGTACATGTGCCTTTCTTGCACCACGTAAATTTCTGGAAAACTCTTCCGCTTTTCTCAAATATTGCTCAACATCGTTTGCACCAACCTCCGTTCCATGTTTCTTGAAATGTTGTACTAAAGATTCATCCGGTGAATCAAAGCTTCCTTTATGCCATTTGTTTGCTCCTATGCTACAGTCATTATGAACTAAAATTGCATTCTCTGAAACAAAGTATGTATGCCAATCCTCCACTTCAAAATTGTATACATCTAAAGCTTCTTTAAGCACTATTCTGCTAATTGCTTGTATATTATGTAATATTCCTTGGGCATCTACCAATTTATCATTTAACTGATACTGAATAAATATTCCAAGTATGGTCCTGCCCTAAGAACTCCTTCCTGTATGCAGCATTCTTATCTTATTTCCATTGATTTTAAAATTACATCTTTGACTGACTGGATTGTACAGCTTAAAATCTATCCGTTATCTCTGTCTGCAAAACTGGAAGAAAAATGAATCATGATGGTGTTGAAATTTCGAAAACAAGAATCAAGTTATGATGACCGTTGGCAAGCTACAAATATGGCTGTTCCTGTGAATCCCCATGTTCTGATTCAAAGTACGAAAGAACCGTCCATCTGGCTATGAAAGCCAATCCACATCTTATAAATATACCGCCGCGTGGCAACGTAAAAGAAAAAAATACAATGCAAGAACTTCTGCTGAACGCTCGAATAAGCGTGAGAAAATAGACTTCAAATTAGAAAGCGGCAGACACCGCTCTACTAAGATGTGGTACTGCCGCCTCTATCACATCCTGATGTTACAGCATCTGGATGCATGGAATCTGCCATTTGAATTCCCCTCAGAAAGTTGGTTTTGAATGTAGCATAATCCTATAGATATCATACCTTATTTTTCGGTATAACAACAGTACTATGTCTATTTCTTGTACTCTTATTTTCAATTTCGGATAATATTTACTTGTCAAACTTCAATGCCAGAGTTTCGCTGGCATAATCAATCAGAATTCGGAGACATCATATAATGTATTTTTTATCAGTTTTACTTTTTTAAAATAGTTTCTACATTCACTCAAGTCCAACTATAAGATTAGCTATTTTATTCATCAAAAAGCTCTAATGCTTGTTCCTGTAATTTCATTCCAATATCCTCAAGCTCTCTCAGCTCTTTTTCACTAAAACCACTATTAAAGCAAAACGCACCAAAAATATCGACCATTGCCATCGCTAATTTTTTAGGTACTAATGACTTTCCTTTGTAATACTCTATTGCAAAGGAAAGTGCTTCTTGCACTTGTCCTAGCATTTCCCTGTCCAATTCTCGAAATGCTCTTAATTTCACTGGAACAGATTCCTCACTTACCAATCCAGTATATATAGTCTCTATAGCCTGCTCTATATCCATAAAAATACTCCTTTAGAAATCTCTATAATCACACTCTTCAATAACTTCAACCATTTTATATACTTATAAAATATAGTAACTCACTCTTCTATTTCTTATAAATTCATAAAACAATTACCTCTTTTTATAAGAATTTAACCATAATCAAATTTCCACATACTCTTCTTTTTTACTTTGTAAACTTCTCTAATATTTCATACTAAAAATACATTCAATAATATATTTTCAGTTAACCTGGACACGTTATTGTCAACTTATTTGCAGGTACTCTTCCTTCAACTAATGCCTCTTTAGACGAAACAGCATTTGAATATGGTCTTCCTCTCTTCAATCCCGCTGCACGTGCCTTTTCTGGAGTAGAAATATCTATAATGTTTTTATTCCCTAAAACATCTGGAATAACATCATCCGTATCAAACATAACTATCCTTTGCCCTGGTTCATTCCATTTTTCAATTACCTTAGGATCTGTTGTCGTTGATATAAATTGTGCGCCATTATGTCTGCTTCCATTCATAAGATGTCCCGCAATACTCATATTTCTTCCTGGTAATTTAGCTGATAAACCATCAGATACAACTTCGTCAGGACGTAAATTTCTCCAAACTTTAAAAAGTCCCAATAAATCCAGTTCAATATTTGTATCATAAACATATCCATACAGAGTTGGATTACCACCTGCCAATCCAATCGGATCCTGCTGCGTATACTGTCCCTGCTGCGAATCATAGTACCTGAATCGGTTATAATACAGCTCGGTTTCTTCATACTCATACTGCCCCTGGAAACGAAATGGAATAAAATTCTTTTCACCTAATGCTTCCTCCGTTTTTACACGCCCATAGATATCCAGAT
>OHAN01000537.1_pt1 | contig 37790 bp, 28 predicted proteins | sample 1577121 | NCBI WGS metagenome assembly OHAN01 (sample SAMEA3541554, study PRJEB24748) | human gut metagenome | biome: human gut; feature: human-associated habitat; material: faeces | place: China | collected 2012 | reverse complement strand
AAATATTATATATTAAACTATATATGTTTTAGGAGATTAATAATGAAAGTAAAAAAAGTTATAGTAATATTAATAGTATTAATTTTTATTTTAAATATATCAAAATGTTATGCAAGTACTGAGAATCTGGATATTTCGGCAGAAAGTGCTATTTTAATAGATAGTTCAAGTGAAAGAGTTTTATATTCAAAAAATGAAAATGAAAAAATGTATCCAGCAAGTACAACTAAAATTCTTACAGCTATTTTGACCTTGGAAAATTGTAAATTGGACGATGTTGTGACTGTTCCATATGAAGCTATTATAACAATTCCTTCTGGATATTCGGTTGCTGCTCTTCAAACTGGTGAACAACTTACAGTTGAACAATTGCTAAAATTAATGATGGTTCATTCTGCAAATGATGCTGCAAATGTTCTTGCTTTTCATGTTTCTGGTTCAATTAGTAGTTTTGCTAATTTAATGAATCAAAAAGTTGCTGATTTAGGGCTTACTAATACTCATTTTACTAATCCTAGCGGTATGCATGATGAGAATCATTATACAACTGCTCATGATTTGGCAATTTTAATGAAGTATTGTATGAAGAATTCAACTTTTAGAAGTTTGGCTGGTTTAAAGTCATGTACTATTCCTGCTACTAATAAATATGAAGAGAGAATTTTTAAAACTACAAATGATTTATTAATTTATGATAATAGAGATGTTGAAAGTAATTATTATTATAAATATGCGATTGCTGGTAAAACGGGTTACACTACAGAAGCTAAAAATTGTTTGGTTTCTGTTGCTAATAAAGATAATTTTGAGCTAATTTCTGTTGTTCTTGGTGCTGGTATTTATCCTAATAATTTGAGTGCTAAGTTTATTGATACTAAAGCTATTTTTGATTATGGATATGATAATTATGCTATTAGAAAAATTAGAGATAAGAATGCAATTGCTACTCAAATAACTGTTGATACGGCTTCTAAGGATACTCGTAATTTGGATTTACTTATTACTGATGATATAACTGCTATTGTTTCTCAGAAGGATTTTAAAACTGAGTTTACCCCAGAAATTAAAATTCAGGAGAATTTGTCTGCTCCTATAGCTCAAGGGCAAATTCTTGGAAAGATTATTTATAATATTGATGGTATTGAATATTCTTCTAATTTGATAGCTTCACATAGTGTTAAAAAGTCTACTTTTGGTATTTTTATTTTTCAAGTTATTTTGATTGTTTTGATTTTATTTTTATTGTATAAACTGTTATTTAATAAAAATAATAGAAATAAATTTTTTAGAAAAAAACCTACGATTTTTTATTAATATTGAATTTTTAAGGACATGAGATTTTGTTTTAATCTTCATGTCCTTTGTTATTATAGAATTTAAAAATCTTTACCTATAATGATTGTTACATCTACTAAACTTGTTGAAGATTTATTTGTTGATATGTTTCCTTTTCCTAAAACTTGTTTTATATTTTTTAAGTTTTCATCTGTGACATCTTTTTTGTTTGTTATTATTGTTTGTGCTATTGATGATGTTTTTCCTGTTTTCTTAACATTATACCCTGCTTCTTCTAGTAGTTTTTTTGCTTTTTCTATTTTGCTATTGTCTCCAGATCCGTTTAGTAATTCTATGCTTATATCTTCTGCTGTCTGTGTAGTGGTTGTTGATATTGATGTTGTATTATTTGAAATTGTGTTATCTTCATTTTCTTCTGTTACATCTGCATAAAACATAGATTGTATTAATTCTTTTGATGCTTTTTTGTCTGCAACAAATACGCTGACTCCGTTTGTTGTGGATACGTCTGGTGTTGTTCCTGGAAGTGTTGCTGATGTTATATTTTCTGTATCAAGCTCTACTGCATATGGAATATAGTCTTTAACAAATGATAGTTCTAGATTTGTATCTACATTTTCATTTGCTATTTCTAGTATTTGTCCTATTTTGAATATATTGCTTGGTTTTAGTGTTTGTTTTAATGTTGCTATTATGAAATCTCTTTGTGTTCTCATTCTTCCAAAGTCATTGTCTCCATATTCTGATGGATATGATGTCATTCCTACACCTTTTTGGTAATCATTGTGTCTAAATCTTAAAAGTTGTTCTGCTTTGTTTCCATCTATTAATTGTTCGCCTTCTTCTAAGTCTATTACTAGGTTTTGTGATGTGTCTGTGTATTTCATTCTCATAGGTACATTGAATTTTACTCCACCTATTGCATCTACTAGTTTTATTAATGCTTCTGTTTTTACAACTACATAATATTTTATATCTAGTCCTGTTAACTCATTTACTGCTGCTAGTGTTTTGTCTGGTGTTTTATTTATGTTATATAATGAATTGATTTTTTGTGACGCTACTGCTTTTTTTTGGTTTTTTCCTGTAAATGTGTCTCTTGGTATAGATAATAAATTTGCTTTTTGTGTATTAGGATTATATGATGCTATCATTATTGTGTCTGTTAGTTCTGCATCTGTATCTGTACTTACTCCTAATATTAAAACTTTTATTTCTTTTAAATCTTTTTTGGTGTTTTCGTTATGTCCTACTACTGTTGCTAGCATTCCACTTATTCCTCCACCATTTCTTATTGTTCTATATGTGAACCATCCTATTCCTAGTAGTAATATTATTATTATAAATATTAATACTTTTTTTCCTATTTTCTTTTTTCTTTTTTTTGCATATCTATTTTTTTTATCTTTTGCAACTTCTTTTTCTTTCAAAATGATCACTCCTAAGTTTTATAAAAAATCATGCCTTTAGTATAGCAAAGTTTTAAAAAAAACGCAATAAATTTGCGCTTTTTTATCTAAAATTTAACAATATTTTTATATAATGTTTTTGTGATGTATGAATTTTGTATATTTTGATTTAAGCCTGCCTCTGGCTTAATTTTTGTGTATACTCCCATTAATAATACACATATACATACAATTAATAGTCCTCTTACTATTCCATAAGCTATTCCTCCTATTTCGTTAAATTGCTTTAATATTGGTAAGTTTGCTACAAAGTCCATTAGTGATATTATTATGCTTAGTGCTATTTTTACTACTATAAATAGTACTATTGCTGTTATTGCATATATTGCACTTTTTGCAATATTTTCTGCTTCAGATGGTAATATTTCGTTTTTTACTTGATTTGTAACTTGGTCTGTTACTTGTTTTGTTATTGTGTTTGTTTCTTGGTCGTCTTCTGTTATGAAACTTGATGCATTTTCTATTATTGTGTTTTTTATGTTTTCATCTAATGGAGTGTTGTTTATTATTAAGTTTGCCACTGGTTTATATATTATAATTGTTACTATTATTGCAATTATTCCTGCAAATAATTTAGCTCCTAATTTTACTAATCCTTTTTTGTATCCTAAAAATGCTGATATTATTAGTATTGCTATTAATATTATATCTATTAAAATTCCCATTTTTATTTTCTCCTTTTTATAAATTTATTATTTCAATTTTGTCTCTGTATATGATGCCTGCTATTGAGTTTGATACTACTATACTTGTTATTTCTTGGTCTGCTGTGTATTTTTTTACAAGCCATCCATTTGTATTTATAAATTCTACTTCTGAGCCTAAATTTAGTGCTATGATGTTTTCATTTGTGTATATTTCTTTTGTTACTGCTTCTGCTGTATATAGTGATGTGCTTTTATTTTCTGAATTTATTATATTTACTACTGAGTCTGCTGTAAATAGCCCTGATGATTTTTCTTCTATTGTTACTGATGCATTTGATAGTTCTATTGATGCAAATGATATTTTTTTGTCTTTAAATTCTTGTATTTTTTCTACTGTTTCATCTGCTTTTATTAATTCTATTTTGTCTGTATACATGCATAGTAGTTTGTTTTTTTCTTGATATTTTATGTTTGTTATTAATTCATTGTTTTCTCCACTATATACTTTTTTTATTGCATTTTCGGAGTTCTTTTTTGAGTCGTCTATTGACATTATTCTTATGTTTGATTGTACCATTGTTCCTGATGTGTCAACTTGTGCTATTGCTAGATATTTGTTGTCGTCTGATATTGATGTTGCTACAACTCGTGTTGTTGATAATATTGTTTTGAATAATGAGTTTCCTTGGCTGTCAAATAGTTGCACTACTGTTTTATAACTTGTGTCTACTATTGTTACTGCTACATATCCATTTTTGTTTACTGTTATTTGTGATATGTTTCCTTCTATTTCTCTTTCCCATACAATGTCTTTGTCTGCTACTAAATATAGTTTTTGTCCCTTTTCTTCTGCTACTACTAAGTACCTATTGTTGTAATTGAATATTGGTTTTGTTATTTCTATTGTTAATTCTTTTTCTTGTTTTCCTGTGTTGTCATATATTTTGAAGTTGTTTTTGTTTAGTATTCCTATATATTTATTGAAGGCATATATGTTTGAGTTGTTTTCGTCTTCTATTTCTATACTATGTAAGTTGTTTTGTGTTTTTTCTTTTTGAAATATGTTTTTGTCTATCCATTCTCTTGCTGTTTTGTTGTTTATATAGGTTATGGTTAATGTTGTTATTATTGCTATTAGTATTATTATTAATATTGATATTATTATTTTTTTCTTGTTTATTTTCTTTTCTTCTGGTTCTTTCCAAAAATCTTTCATGTGTTTTTGCTCCTTCCTGTAGCTTTTGCTTGGCGTTTCTACTTTTTCTTTTGTTTATTATGTTATATCAGTTTTTTGTTTTTTTTGCAATATTTTTTTGTGTTATTTTTTTGGTACTGTATATGATAGTTACAATTCACAGTATAATAAAAAATAAATAAATCATTAATTTCATTATAAATATTCTATAAGCTGTGAATTGTAACATATGATAGCTTTCCTAGAATATAAAAAGGACATGCTTTAAAATGGCATGTTCTTTTTGGATTTATTTTAATTTTTCTATTTCTTCTTTTGTTAATTCTGTGATTTTCATTATTGTTTCGATTGGTATTTTTTCTTTTAGCATTGCTTTTGCCGTTTCTTTTTTTTCTTCTTTTTTTCCGTTCAATTTTTCCCTTTGCTATTCCTTCTTCCACTCCAGCCTCGAAAAAGTTATGCTCGCTTGTTAGTCTATTATATTCTGCCATTATTATTGAATTGTGTCTTTCTCTTTCTTTTGGATCTTTACTTATAAAGTCTAGTGTGTTCATTGCTCTTTTTATCTGCTTATTTTCTTTTTCTGCCAACATTGTTTCCTCCTTCCTTTGCGTAAATACACACATCCATTGGTCTAGTTTTGTGAATTTTGATGCCTCTTTCTTTTTGTATTTCGGTAATTCTATGTAGTGGAATTCTATGTATTTTGATGCTATTTGTTCTTCTTGTTCATATCCCATATCTACATATTCTTCCTCTAGAGTTTCATCAAATTTCATTTTTCCTACACTATGGTAACTATTTCTTTTTAAAAAATTATAGTTTGTTATAAATATTACTATGCTCTTTTTTAATTTTTGATAGTCGTCTCCTACTTGTAATTGGCTTGTAATCATATTGCCTAAATATTGTGTTCCTCTTTCTTGTGTGTTTTTCCAGTCTTTCATCTGCATTTCTACATCTAAAATTGTTCCATCATCTGTTTCTGCTTTGATGTCTAAAAGTCCTCGTTTTTCGTCTTTTTCGTATGGTATTATTTCTGGATTTTTTATTGTTACTTCTTTTATGTCTTTTTTTAAGATTGCTTCCAGAAAGTCTTTTAGTACACTTTCGTTTCCTTCAAATGCGAATACTCTTTTAAATATGTAATCATCTGTAAGTGGTAGTCTTTCTACTTTTTGTGTTTCATTTGTCATATTTTTTCCTCCTTAATTATACTAAACTTTTTTGCTTTTGGCAATACTATTTAGTAAATATTTATTATTTGCTTGCAATTAAGGTTACTATTCACAGTATAATAAATCATTAATTTCATTATAAATATTTTATAAGCTGTGAATTGTAACCAATTAAGGAGACAATTACAGACTAGAAATGTATTTAATATTTTTTAAACTTAAGTGTTTTAGGGGTATCAACACTTTTGTCTTCATAAATTTGGGCTGATACCTTTTTATAAGTTGTTTGAGTATTTTTTAGATTTAATGTTTTTTGATTTTAATCTTGTTTTTAATTTAATTTTGAAATTCTAATTTAAAGGCTAAAGCTGATTTTTTAATTCTAATATGATTTAATAAGCTGATATTAATCTTTTTATGGATTTTAAAATTTTTAGTTATTTTTGAAATTAAATTTTTTTGATTAAATTTTTATTTTTTGCCTTCCTAGGTTGTTTCAGTTAAATCTTTTGATTTTTAAATATTTATAGCCATGCAATTGTCTAATTAATTGCATGGCCATATAGTATCATGGTTTTATGTTGATTGTCAAGAAAAAGTTTTCGACAAATTTTGACAAACTTACATGTCTATATTATAACTATATTTTATAAATTATGTCCGGATATCAGAAGTTTATTTAATTAAAAATTCTCCATTTGTGTCACTAACAAGTTTTACTTCGGAATTTAGACAAATAACTGGACGAAAGCCGTAGTTGTTTTTGTTCTATATTGCCATCCATATAAATTGAACCATCAATATATGAATATAGTAAACCACTTATATAATAGCAAGATGGGCTAGCTAGCCACATTCCGTTTGCATTTTCTGCGTTGTCTAATCTATAAAAATTTTCATTGTCAATTAGTAGATTTTGTATATAATACTTCCAATCATCTAAATTATCTTTTTTTATTAAATATCCTGTTTCACTTATTGCTTTTGCTTCATGTGATGTTTTGTTTTTCTTATTATATGATGAAAATAGCATTTCAATTGTTGGCCCACCTATTGCATATTCTGCTTTATTGTTTGTGTCTTTAAATCCTTTCCATGCTTCTGTATCTAACATATATGCTACTGCTTTCATGTTGTTTGCTTTGCTTGTAAAGTTCTGTTCAAAATAACTACTGTTTAGTAATTTTAATTTTGGATTTTCTATATTTGCTGTTCCACTGTAGTCATTTAATATCTTTTCATTAAAACTTGCTGTTCTTTTATAATTTGTGTCTTCCATATTTAATTTATTTGAAGTACTTGTCCCTGATTTTGTGCTTGCTGGTATGTATTTTCTTTCTATATAGTCGTTTGCAATTAAATAAATATTGTTTTCTGTTGAATTGAATATTTTCCATTTTTCTATTGTTACATTGTTTATGCAATTATAGTTCTTTATGTCTTTTCCATAATATTTTTCTGGATACTTTGTTATTTCTGTTGCTGTAATAAATACTTCTATTCCTTTTGATATTTCTTCTTTAGTATTCCCTGCATTGTCTATTGATAATATGTGTAAATAGTATATTCCGCTTGTTGGTGTTGTTAGTGTTAAATTTTCTGTTGTGTTTGTAAATTTTTCTGTATAGTTGTTAGGATTTGTTCCTATGTTTCCTGCTGTTGTGTTATATACCCATCTACAACTTTCAATATTTATTCCACTTTCACTATCACTTTTGGTTACCATTGCTGTTATTACCCCTTCTGTCGTTACTTCTGTTGCGCTTAAATTTATATTTACACTTGGTGCATTTTTTTCTATATTTGTTACATTTGCTGTTGCTTGTGTCTCTCCATAATTTCTTCCATCTGTTAATGCTACATACATTATTCCATTTTCACCAAATGTTTGATTATCTGTTTCTTGCCATGTTCCATCATTCTTTTTTGTTACTAGTGTATATCCTGCTATATCTACTTTTAGTTTTGCTGTTACTTTTACTTCTTTGTTTGTCCATGTGTTTTTATTTATTACTGTTCCATCTACACTATATTCAAATTCTACATCTGATGTTTCTAACTTTTGTATATCTACTGTTGTATATTCTTTTTCCTTTTCTGCTTTTTGTCCATTTCCTGATGTTACTACTACCTTTACAGTATATTTTTTTCCTTGTTCTAGGTTATCAAATGTATATTGGTTATCTGTTGCTTTTTGTGCTGTTCCATAATTGCTGTCATTTTCACCTTTTATATAACATTCTACTGTTCCACCTTGACTTCTCTTTGTTGTTATTTTTAATGCTATGGATTTTGATGTTGTTGTTGCACTAAAATCTACTGATGGTACTATTTTCCCTACTTCTCCTATAAATTCTTGTTCTTCCATTGAGACTTTATACATATCGTTATCTACTATTACGTCAAAATATGGTGGAACTGTTTGTACATCTTCTTCTGTACTTATCTCTCCATCTACATTTACTCTTTTTCCTAATTTTTTTAATTCTTCACTTTTCTCTGCTTTTCCTCTTGCTATTTCTAATATTTCTGAATCTGTTTTATTGTAATTTGTTGTTTGTGCTTCCATTAAGTTTAAACTTAGCCATTCTTTTATTTGACTTCTTTTTGTTTCTAATTTGGCTTTGTTTGCATTTTCAAATATGCCAGTATTAGTTAATCCTTGTATTGTTATTCCTGACAAAATAAGTAAAACAATAATTGTTATTACTAGTGCTATCAATGTTATTCCTTTATTTTTCATTAGTATTCCTCCTTATATAGTTATATTGTAACTATTATTTTAAACTATTATAGTCAAATCATGACTTTTTGTCAATAGTTATATATTGACTTTTTTATAATATAGTTGAGGTGATTTTTATGTTACGAATTAAAGATTTAAGAGAAGATAAAGATATGTTACAAAAAGATGTTGCTGAACTATTAAATATTTCACAAACTAATTATAGTAAATATGAGTTGGGCAAAATAAATATTCCTATTAATACTTTAAAAAAACTAGCTTTAATTTTTGATACAAGTATTGATTATTTATTAGGATTAACAAATGAAAGAAAACCGTATCCAAGAATATAAAAAGACATGCATTTTATAATACATGTCTTCTATTATTAGCAACAAACTTAATAATTGTTTTAAATTTTCTATTCTTCTTCCGATTCATATTCTAAGAAATTTTATTTACTAATTAACTCTTACCATTAAAAATTCAAATATAAAATTGGACGAAAACCGTTTCCACTACCACCAACATCAGTATTTAATCCCATTCTATTATTAACATACACATCACTATAACCACGAAATCCCCCTCTAGTAACACAAGTATTATCTGAATAATTAGATGTCTCGGTTGACCATTCCAAAACATTACTTGCCATATCAAATATATTACATTGCTTATCATTAGTCGTTCCCATTGGTGAAAAAATAGAATTTAAACTAGCCTGTCTTGAATAATTTGTTTGCTCTGTACACTTTTGTATAAAAGTTATTGTTGTATCCCATACATAACTATTCATTAAATCACTTGTAAATTTAGAACTGTTATACATATTTCGAGCTTGTCCTGCAGCCTGTGATTGTGTTACAAAATTATATACTTTGTCTATTCCTCTTTCTGTTATTTGTGTAAGTGCATCATCTTTTGAATTCCTTGTTGTTGTCGTTCTTGCTTCATATCTGCCTATATAATATCCACCATTTGTTACTACGCTTGTTTTAAAATTTGTTATATTCTTTGCTATTGTATTTCCCCAATTTTTTAATGTTGTAGATGTATCACCTCTATCTTCTTCAACATAACTACCAGAATACGTTTTTTCTGCCCCAGTTGTTTCATCAAAATCATATCTGCCTAATGTAATAGTTTTAGCTTTTGATTCTGTTTTTTGCTCATCTGTATAAATCTTTCCAACTGGTACCCAAACAAATTGGCTGCCAGCTGTTGCTGCTGATGTTGCATCTTCTATTACAATTCCTTTATCTACTGTTGTTGCATTACTTGTATCACTATTGGATACTATTTTAAATCCTGCTGGTACTACTATTTTATTTCCATATGCATCTTCTAATTCTGTATTATCTGTTGTACTTAATACACTATCTATATTATCAGTAACCTTTTTAATTGGTGTTTTTACATTTCCAGAAATATATTTATTTAATTCATCTTCATATTCATTTAATGTTTTTGCTTGATTTTCTTCTGCATTTTTTGTTTTTTCTTTTGCTTCTTGTGCTTTTGCAAACAGTCCTGTGTTTGTTAATGATTGTATTGATATTGTTGCCAAAATAAGCAATATAATTATTGTAATCACTAGTGCTACTAGTGTTATACCTCTTTCTTTATTTTGTTCTTTCATAAAAAATTATCTCCTTTGTATTTTTACTGTTTTTTCTTATTATTTGTATTTTCTTATTTTTAATACACTATTTTTATCCTCTTTTGTGCAATAACCATTTTAATTTCATAGCATATAAATTCTTAATATGTGTATTTTATAAAATTATATTCATTATTTGTGAATTTGTCAATACAAATAACTTGTTTTATGAAAAAATAAAATAACATATAAGTTAATATAAAAAAACATCTAATTTATATACCCTTTTGCGTCCTACACAAAAAATATTTTTAACCTATACGTTGTTATATATAATACTTTAGAGGTGATAAAATGGAACTTTATAAAAAAATAAGAAACATCAGAGAACAACAAGAAATAAAGCAAAAAGATATGGCAAAATATTTACATATGCAACCAAATACATATAACGCTTATGAAAATGGAAAAAGAGCAATAACTGCGGATATTTTAAAAAATATCTGTTTAATTTTAAAAGTAAGTGCAGATGATCTACTTGAAATAAATATAAAAGAACCTTATAATCCTTTAAATGATGAAAATACTTTAATATTACAAAAGATTAAAAAAGGATTACTAAACATTCAAAAGCATGAAAAAAATGCATAATAAAAGGCCAGAATTTTCTGACCTTTTAATGTTATAAACTACCTAAAACTATTTGTTTTCAACTGAACGATTTGCTATTTCTATAGCTTTAGTAACTATATTACCACAATCTCTAGAAGAAACTCCGGCCCAGCTTCCACCGTCTTGTTTTACTTGTTCATAAACACCTAATTCTTTGGCAATTTCTTCTCTTAAATTTTCAGATATTAGTTTACTATTTCTAGACATAACATCCTCCTTACTGACAAAACTAAATTAAGTTTTATCAATATTATTATTTGCAAAATTAGAAAAAATATTTTAGTAAAATTTTGATTTTTTTAAATCTTTTAGTAGTAAATTTAATTATCTCATGATATACTATAATAGATTACTTAAAGGAGATTTATATGGAAATTAAAGAAGAAAACAACACAACTAAAAATATTGAAATACAACAAGAAGATAATGTAGAAAAAAATATTGAAAATGAAGAATTAAAAAACATCAACATCGAAAAAACAAATACTGACATACAAGAATTAAATACAGATAAAATAGAAACAAATAAAAATCAAGAAGATTCAAGAACTTTTAAACCTCTTGACGAACAACAATATAAAAGCAAAACTAAATCAGATGTATTAACTATTTTTGCAATTCTTTGTTTTATTTTTGTATTATTATCACTTATAATATTTGGTACATTTTCATTTATAAATTTGACAAGTACAAAAATAGCAAAAGGTGTATATATAAAAGGAATCGACGTTTCTGGTTTAACAAAAGAGGATGCAACTAAAAAAATTTCAAGCTATGTTAGTTCATCTATACCAGAAGAAATAAAATTAAAACACAATGATTTTGAAACATCACTTTCAACATCACAATTATCAATATATTTCAATACCGAAGAGGCTGTTAATATGGCATATAATATTGGAAAAAATGGAAATATATTTCAAAAAAATACTGAAATTTTAAATACACTTTTTTCTAAAGTTAATATAGACCCTGGTTTTTCTATTGATGAAGAACAACTAAAAAAAGATTTGCAAGATATATCATCAAAACTTCCTGATAAAGTAATAGAAAGTAGTTGTTATATTGATGATAATCGCCTTATTATAACTAAAGGTCAGGCAGGTAAGTCTATAAAGGTTGAAGATTCTGCTAACTACATAACTAAAGAAATAAACAATCTTAATGTGCAGAACAATCCTTTAGAACTAATTACTGAAGATGCTTATCCAAATCAAATAGATTTAGATGCTGTATATAATGAAGTACATAAGGATCCTGTAAATGCTTATTATTCACAAAATCCATATGTTGTTCACCCAAGTGAAAATGGAATGGATTTTGCAATTTCTTTAGATGATGCCAAAAATTTATTGCAAGAAGAAAAAGACGAATATGTAATTCCTTTAAAAGTATTATACCCAAGTGTTACAACAAATATGATTGGAAATGAAGCTTTTCCAGATTTGCTATCTGAATTTTCAACCAAATATGCAGCAAGTAATAAAAACCGTACTACAAATTTAATTTTGGCTTCTAAAAAAATTAATGGTACTGTTTTAATGCCTGGAGAAACTTTCTCTTATAATAAAGTAGTTGGTGCAAGAACAATTGCGGCAGGTTATAAAGAAGCTCCAATTTATGTTTCTGGTAGAGTTGAAGATGGTATTGGTGGTGGTATTTGTCAAATAACTACTACACTATATAATGCTGTATTATACGCAAATCTAGATATTGTTGAAAGAAGTAATCATCAGTTTGTTCCTTCTTATGCAGGACCAAGTAGAGATGCTACTGTTGTGTATGGTGCTATTGATTTTAAGTTTAAAAATAATAGAGATTATCCAATAAAAATTACTTGTTCTGTTTCAGGTGGTATTGCTAATTTTAAAATTTGGGGATTAAAATCTGATAATGATTATGAAGTTCAAATTACTTCTAGAACTACTGGTAAAACGGCTACTGCTATTTATTCTGAGGCGTATAAAACTTTGAAGAAAAATGGTGCTGTTGTTAGTACTACTTTACTTTCAAAAGATACTTATAAAAGACATTAAAAATTGGGATTATGGGGCTTATATACTGAACCCCAAATCTCGATTTTATTTTTATTTTTAATAAGAGATTATTATATATTAATATTAAAGAAAAAATCCCAATGGAAGACCCGAAGAAGTATTTTTTCTGAAATATTAATATATAATAATCTCTTTTAACAAACTAAAAAGGGATTTTAAGTGGTAACACCTTAATCCCAATTTTTTACATAGTTAGAGTTCCATTTGGCGTATTAGTAATAATTAAGATGTCTTCTTCCCTACCATTTTCAGCATTAATATAAACTAAAAACTCTCTATCATCAACTTTTCCTTTAAATTCATAACATAAAATTTCAGTTTGGAATTCCGTAGGAATAATAGCCATTCCCTCAGACATAATATCTAAATTCTTATTTAAAGTTTTTTTAGCTTGTTCTTTAGTAATTTTAACTTTTGAAGTGTCTCTTTGAGTATGATTGTTTAAATATCCTTTTGTTTCAATTCCTAATACTTCACCATTATCTAAAGCTACTTTTACTTTAATTAAGTCTGAATATACAACAACATCATTTTGTACATATGCATAATTTATAGTTACAATTCCATCTTGTTTTAAATAATAAGTTTCTTTCATGTCTTTTATTCCATGATTATTTAAAAATTCTTTTCCTTTTGCATTTGCTTCTTCTTGTGAAATTGTTTCTGCATTTACACTTCTGTTTGAATTCATATAAACTATATGACCACCCTTTTTAGAAATTGAAATGTTTATGCTGTCTTCTGAATTTGTTTTTACTGAAAAGTTATACTCTGGTATTGTTGCATTTTCAGAATATCCTAAATTTTCAACATCTTTAACATTATCTTTTCCAATAAAATCTATTGCTTTTTGCTTTGCTGTTTCTTCATCAATATCATCACCTGTTAATCCCTTTTTTTCTCCATTTGTAATGTGATCAGAAAATGCACCATCATATATTAAACCTGAATATTGATGAAAATTTTCTTCCAAATTACTAAATCCATCCATTGAACTTGTGCTTACTTGTTGAGCAAATGCTGTTTTTACTTTATTTGAGATTTCTCCCCATTTTATTCTTCCTGAGTTTATATCTTCTGATAATTGGTTTAGAGTATTTTCTAGCTCAACACTGTAAGTATGCAAATCTTTTAAATTCTTTAAGTCTTCGTCTGTCAAACTTTCATTGTAAATGTTTTTTCTTGATAATGAATAACTGTAATCACTAACTTGATTTAAAAATTTTTCTGTATTTTCTAGTTCTTGGCTTTCAATTGGTAATTGTGAAAGATATGCCTGTGCCAAATTTGCTTCTCTCCATACATTTGTTAGTGTTTCTGCTCCATGTTCAGGAGTACTTGAAATTAATGATTTTGCTAGATATGTTTCTACATTTTGAACATAGTCAACTACTTCATAAAATGCCCTGTTATACATGTTTTGTGATGCTGTTTTAGCTTCATTTTTGTCATTTACAATTACGGAAATTAAACCTGCTATAACTGCAATGACTACTACAATTGCAATTATTATAATGGCTCTATTTCTTTTCATTTTTGTGTTTTCTACTTTTATCATAAAATCATCCTTCCTCGCCTAATAAAGGTATAAATATTTATTAAAATTATAAATTTTTTAACTATTTTTAGGTCTTATATTATTTACAAAATCTATGTTTTCCAATGGTTTTTATCAGCGGTCTTGACCATATCCACTTGTTTGTTGCTGTTGCTGGATTGAAATAATATACACATCCACCAGTTGGATCCCATCCATTCATTGCGTCTTGTGCTGCCTTATATACTGTGGAACCTTCGCTTATAGATGCATTTATTTGTCCATCTGATACAGCGGTAAATGCTCCTGGTTGGTAAATAACTCCTGATATACTATTTGGAAATCTTGAATCTTTAACTCTATTTAAAATAACTGCTCCAACTGCGACTTGTCCTTCATATGGCTCGCCTCTTGCTTCACCATTTATTGCTCTTGCCATTAACTGAATGTCTGATGTGCTTGTTGTTTTTGCAAGTGAAACATTATTTGTACTTCCTTTATCCACAATAAATATACAAATTGTGGATAATGCTATTAAAATTGTTGCTAAAGCTATTTTTAAAATTTTTTTCACATTATCACCCTTTACTTTAATTTTCTTTTTTATTTTTTACAAATTTTTTAATATTATACAAATTTTTGTTGATATTAAAACTATACTTATGCTAAAATTAATATATTAAAATATAAGGAGCATACTATGAAAAAAATATTAATTTTTTATGCATCATATGGTGGTGGACATCTAAATGCCGCAAAATCAATAAAAGAATGCATTGACAATAATTATTCAAACTGTGAAACAGAATTAATTGATTGTATGAAATATGTAAATAAACCAATAGAAATAGTTACAACTGCAGCATATAGAGAAATGGCAAAAAAAATGCCTTGGGCATGGGGTAAGATTTACTCTGATTCACAAAAAGGACCATTAGCGCATATATCTTCAAAATCAAATCAAATTTTAGCAATAAAACTTTTAAAACTTTTAAAAGAAAAACAACCAGACCTAATAATTTCAACACATCCTTTTGGAAGTCAAATGTGTGCTTATCTTAAAAGAAAAGGAAAAATATCTGCAAAAATTGCTACAATAATGACAGATTTTTCTCCTCATGACCAATGGCTAGTAGAAAATGAACATACTGATTATTTTTTTGTTGCACATGATAAAATGAAAGATTATTTGATTTCAAAAAATATTCCTTCAAATAAAATATTTGCAACTGGAATACCTATTTCTGCTAGATTTTTAAATACATATAATAGAAAAGAGATTTTAAATGAATTCTATTTAAAAGAAAATATTAAAAATATTTTATTTTTTGGTGGAGGCGAATTCGGTCTTGGAAAAGCTAGAACCGTAGAAATTTTTAAAAATCTAGTTAAACGTTTTGATAATATTCAAGTTATTGCAATTGCTGGAAAAAATGAAAAAATGAAATCTGAATTTGAAAAAATTGTAGAAGAAAATAATAAACAAGAATGTGTAAAAGTTTTGGCTTTTACAAATAAAGTACCAGAATTAATGTCAATTTCTGATTTAGTCATTTCTAAACCTGGTGGTTTAACAACTTCTGAAAGCTTAGCATCAAACTTGCCTATGATAATTATTAATCCTATTCCTGGTCAAGAAGAAGAAAATGCTGAATTTTTGGAGAGTAAAGGTACTGGAATTTGGCTTAGAAAAGATGATTCTTCTTTTGAAGTTTTAAAAAGTGTTATTGACAGTCCTACTAAATTAGATGAAATGAAAAAAAATACAGAAATTTTGGCAAAGAAACATTCTACCGAAGATATTTGCAAAATATTACTTTCCTTCTAAAGACTTTTTAGCTGCAATAATAGCAAGATTGTCTGCAAAAGCAGTAAAAAAAGCTGCTAATACTGCAAGTTCATCTGCATCTATATCTTCTCCTATGGCAATTGCAAGTGAGCTTGCTAATCCTATTAAATTACAACTGGAAAAATCAGAAAAACACATACAATACACCTCAATGTATAATATGTGTTTTTATTTATTATGTGATAATAAAGTGTCCAAAAGGAACCGTCCCTATTGGACACTAAATTTCTCTTCTTCCTTCTAGGGCTTTTGTTAATGTAATTTCGTCAGTATACTCTAAGTCTCCACCAACAGGAATTCCGTGTGCTATTCTAGTTACTTTTATTCCTAGAGGTTTTATTAGTTTTGATAAATACATAGCTGTTGCTTCACCTTCAACTCTTGGATTTGTTGCAAGTATGACTTCTTTAACTTGTCCATCCATAAGTCTTGAAAGTAATTCTTTTATTTTTATATCATCTGGTCCAATTCCGTTCATTGGTGAAATAGAACCATGTAACACATGATATACTCCTTTAAATTCATGTGTTTTTTCCATAGCTACAATATCTCTTACATCTTCTACCACACATATTGAAGATTGGTCTCTCTTAGGACTTGAACATATTGGGCATGGATCTGTGTCTGATATATTAAAGCATTTACTACAATATTTTAAATTATGTTTTGCATCTTTTATTGATTTTATAAATTCATTTGTTTCTTCTTCTGAACAGTTTAATATATAAAATGCAAGTCTTGCTGCTGTTTTATGTCCAATGCTTGGTAATTTTTCAAAACTTTCTATTAATTTTTCTATTGATGGTGAATATAATGACATCCTTTTTTCTCCTTTATAAAATAAATATGGACATGATTTAGAAATTTACATAATTTTCATGTCCAAATCATATATTATCTTGCTAGAATATTACATTAATCCTGGAATATTGAATTTTCCAAATTCTTGACTTTGAGCACTATCTACTTTTCTTAATGCTTCATTTACACATGTTAAAATTAAGTCTTCTAACATTTCTACATCTTCTGGATCAACTACTTCTGGTTTTATTTTTATTTCTTTTAATACTTTTTCTCCTGTTACTTTTACGCTTATAGCTCCTCCACCTGCTGTACTATCAAATTCTTTACTTGATAACTCCTCTTGTGATTTTTGCATTTCTTCTTGCATTTTTTTGGCTTGTTTCATTATATTATTCATGTTCATTCCGCCAAATCCTCCCATTCCTCCTGGGAATCCTCCTCTTTTTGCCATTTTAAAATCCTCCTTTTTTATTTATTATCACTTTTTTAATTAAATGCTGAATATATAATATTTAGCATTATTATTTATAAATTTAAAATTGAAAATCTACATAATATTAAATGGTATATCAGCATCTTTTGCTAATTTTTGAATATCATCTTCTGGATTATGCACAACTTGTTGATTTTGTGCATCTGATACATATCTAATTTGCATATCTTTACCACATGCCATTGAAACCAAACTAGAAAGTTCTTTAATATTCTCTTGTTTATCCAACACGGCCTTTCCAAATGCAGTCATACCTTTTTGGAATTTAATTTCAACAGTTGTATCACTTACTTGCTCAGCTCTTGTGTTCATCAAATTAGTATACAATACAATTTTACCATTTTGTTTTAAATCATTAACGATTTTAGGCCAACTTTTACTTAAATCATTTGAATATTTCTTTGTATTTACAGGTTGTTTTGCCATAAAAGATGTTCCTGTAGAATTTGTATTTTGCTCTACTCCATTTATTGAAGCTGTATTAATATTTTGAGTAACTTGCATTCTAGGGCTACTATTTACTGTATTTGAAGCATATTCTGAATTTGAATTATAATTATTACTATTACTTGCAACTTGCAATTTTCCAGATTTTAAATAATTTTCTATTTTTTCAAGTCTTTCTTCTACATTTCCACCTGTTCCAACTTCTTTGCTACATAATTTTATAATTCCTGCTTGGAACATTATTGTTTTTTGTGTTGACCATTTCATATCATTTTCTAGATTTGATAGTTCATAAATTAAATCTACCAATTTTTCTTTTGTAACTTTATCTGATAAAGTTTTAATGTTTGATATTTCTTCTTCACTATATAAATCAGCTTTTCCAGAAGATTTATATATTAAAACATCTTTTACATATTTAATAATTTCCCATAAGAAATTATTTAGGTCTTTCCCTTGATTTAATATTTCATCCATACTAGCAAGTGCTTTATCTATATCATATTCAACTATTGCATCAACTATACTATGTACAAATGTTATTTTAGGAATTCCTACTAAATCTTTTATTTTGTCTTCATCAATTTTATTTTCTCCATCTTGCACACATCTTTCTAGAATTGACAAAGCATCTCTCATTGCACCTTCTGCTAATACTGCAATGATTTTTAAAGCTCCTTCTGTAACTTCTATGTTACTTTCTTTGCAAACAATTTCTAGTCTTTTTATAATGTCTTCATTTGAGATTCTTTTAAAGTCAAATCTTTGACATCTTGAAAGTATTGTTGCTGGTAATTTTTGAGGTTCTGTTGTTGCTAAAATGAATTTAACATGCTCAGGTGGTTCTTCTAGTGTTTTTAGTAATGCATTAAATGCACCTGGTGAAAGCATATGAACCTCATCTATTATATATACTCTATATTTTGCTTTTGTAGGTAAAAAATTGACCTCTTCTCGAATACTTCTAATATCTTCAACACTATTATTTGAAGCAGCATCCATTTCAACAATATCTGTAAGTGAACCATTTAAAGCTCCCTTACAAATTTCACACTCATTACATGGCTCACCATCTTTTGGATTTAAACAATTTATTGCTCTTGCCAAAATTTTTGCAGATGATGTTTTTCCAGTACCACGTCCACCATTAAATAAATACGCATGCCCCACTCTATCTGCTATAATTTGATTTCTTAATGTTCTTGTGATGTGTTCTTGCCCAACAAGTTCTGAAAATGTAATAGGTCTAAATTTTCTATAAAGAGCTGTGTACCCCATATTATCACATCCTTTATAATATATAGAACAAATTTGAAAAAATTTAATCCCTCTATAGAGAACACTCCACATAAAGATTTGCTACTTATTGCTGCTTCCTTCCGGACCTGACAAGATTCATAGGTCTCTATTGGATTGCTCTCTATACAGAGATTAAATTTTCTACCTTTTGTATTATATACTGATATAAAAAAATTATCAAGTACTTTTAAGTAAAAATGTTTATAATATTACTAGATTTTTGATACTTGCTATATGATGGTATTTGTAATTAACTTCAGTTCAATACAAATACCATCATATAGCAAGTATCAAAATAAATTTAGTACCTATATATTTACATTCTCTTAAATACCAAATTTTTAAAATCAGTATTTTCCTGACTTTGAATGCCGTCATCAACAACATTTCCAACTGGTAATTCTAAGCTCATATTAGCCTTATAACTTTTATTAGAATCTAAATTAATACTAATATCAAATGAAACTTTAAACTTTAAATCATCATTACTTATTGATAATTTTTTTAATAATTCATTATGATTTATTTGTTCATCCTCATTTGATGTATAATTTCCTAGTTCACTAATAGCATATCTAAACACTACTAATCCACCTTGGTTAGAAACTTTCATTAGTTTCATATTTGACTCTATATCTCCTTCGTAGATTATACTTTGTGTTTCATTTTCAGTACTATTTCTAAAAATAACATTTTCTGCATCAGCATCAGGTTTTAATAGTTTTATTTGACCTACTTTTGGATATTGAGTAATATTGAAATTTTCAAGTTTTATATCTGCAATTGTTTCTGTGTATTTGTAGTCTTCATTTTTCTTTATGTACAAATATATATCATTATTTTGATTAACTTTTAAATTCCACTTTTCTTCTGAACCTTCAACATCAGTTCCATCTACACTACTTATTATAGATACTTTTGATATTGTAAATGGTGGTGTTCCTTCTCCTTCTACATTGTATCTTAATGAAATTACTCCTGCTACAAATATTATTGCTACTATTATTACTAATACCATACACATATGAAATTGTTTTGTGTTTGTTATTTGCTTTATTTTTTCTTTCAACATTTTCCTCCATTGTAAATTTTAATGGTGTGCCCAGAGGGACTCGAACCCCCATCTGTCGCTTAGGAGGCGACTACTCTATCCTGCTGAGCTATGAGCACATGCTTTACATTCCTTATTTTAACACATTTATTTCCTTTTTGTAAAGTATTATTAATTGTTATTATATTTTATAGAATAATATCTGTTATACCTTAGTATTATAGTTTTCATATTTTTCTCGGTTTTCCTACATACGTTAACAAATTCTAATGTAAATGATTTAACAAACCCTGGTTGCAGGATCCTTTAAATCATTTCCTTAAGAATTTGTATAACTATTTCGGTCACATTCAAAAATATATTCAAACTATAATACTAAGGTATAACAAATTTAATCAGCCACAAAATAAGAAACTAGAGAAAATCTCTAATTTCTTATTTTAAACATATATAATAACCTTTTATTTTACTACAAATTTTTTAATAAGAACTATTCCTACACCCAACATAGAAATTGTTACAATTCCTATCATTATAGGTGTCACATAATTTCTATTTTCACCAGTACTTGGTACAATAGTAACAACTTCTGCATTTGCTACGTTAAAGTGATTTTGACCATTATCCCATCTCATCTTAACTGGTGTACCTGTACTAAATCCGTTTGTCTTTTTTACCTCTGTTATTTCTGATTGGTTATTAAATTCATTGTCATCTGTACTTGTAAGTAATTTAGATGTATTCAATTTTACTTCACTGGATTCCTTTGGAGCTAATGCTTTATTTAGACTCTTTGTTACATATTGTTTTATTCCTTTGATATATGTTGAATCATTGTTTTTAGATACATTATATGTTTTCTCATAATCTTTTTCAGCATCTGCCCAATCGCCTTTTTCATCTAGCACTGCTAATCTTCCATCAACATAGTCCAAAAGTTGAGTTACTGATGTTCTTACTACACTTGAACCATTTCCTCTATCACCATAGTAATAATAGTCTTGTGATGTATAATCCATTTCACCTACATTTTTAACTTTTATTGTGTATTCTGTTTCTATTGTTGCACCTTCTATTAATTCATTATCCATTTCTGTTTTTAATAATCCTCTTGGTGAAGTATTATCTACTGATTTTGGTGTATTTTCAAATATAGTATATGGATATGTTCCTGTTATTTTTCCATTTTCGTCAATTTTTGCATCAACTAATATTTGTCCATTTGCTAATTTTATTTTATATCCTGATACTTGTTTTAATAATTCTAATTGTTGTCTTGCTCTTTCTACTATACCAAAATCAACATTTTGTACAACAAATTCTACTCTGTCGCTGTCATCTCCATTTGTTACTGTTGTTTCATATTCTACACTAAATGCTATCGTTGGTGTTGTTGAGTCCATTTTAGTTGTTTTGATAGTTTTTCCTTGTGAATTATATCCATCTTCATATGCATCTATTATTTCTTGTTCTAGAGTATTTTTTGTAATACTTTCCATTTCACTGTCTATTTTTCTTCTTGTGTCTGAGTTATCTAATGCATCTGTTAATCGTACATCTCTACTTGTTGTATCATCTTCATACTCTGCGCCTCTATACCAATATGGATCTGATTTTGTTTTTTGATATCTTGTGCTATTTTTATTTGTTCCATCTGTGTATATTGTTCCTTTATAGTATTGTACTTTGTATTCTTTGCTTCCCCAAGTATATGTTATTTGATAGTATCCAGCTACGTAATTATTAATTGTAAATTCTCCTTTGTCATTTGTTTTTGCTGTGTATACTAGTCCATTTTGAATTTTCTTTCCTTGGCTGTCTACTTCAGTCATTGTTACATCTACATTTGCTAATCGTTTATCTTTACTATTTTCAGTATATTTTCCATCACCAAGTCTTTCATTTCCAGTGTCAAGATCTTTTTGATTATTTGTACCATCAACAAATGTAATTCCTTTTACAGTTCTTTCATTTTTGAATTCTAATTGTAATGATCTTGCTGAATCTGTATCATCTTCATATGTACTAAAGTCTTCAACTCTTGCATTTCCTGGGACAGAATCGATGTCATATACTGCTAATGGATTTCCAGTGTCATCATCATATGTTGTATATGAGTTAATTTCTACCATATTATGTTTTGTTTCACCATTATTCATTATTGTTCTTACAGCTTCTTTATCCATCTTGAATTGAATATATAGATATTGTTCTTCTCCTGCATCTATAGTTCTTGCGCTTGTATCTATTATATACTTTTTATAACCATTTATATTTGCATTTGTATCTTCTGAAACGGCTACATTATCAGATATAAAGTCCTCATCATTTATAGAATATCCCGCTGCTTGAATGTTATAGTTACTATCACAATAATCAATTATGTTGTTTATTCTTCCTAAATATGTTCCTTCATTTTTTAATGCAATTTTGTATGTTACATATACACTTATTTCTTTACTTTTATCTAAATTATTTACATAATCATAATCTGCTTTGTATATTGCTCTCGAGTAAGATCCTCTATTGTTTTGGAATTTTACACCAACATTCCATGCTGATTCTTCGTCTGTGTAGTCTCCCCATCCTTGATATCTTACACTTGCATATCTATATACATGTTGGAATCCATTTACTCCTACTCTTACATTATATAGGTCTTGCGCTAGTGCATAATCAGTTTGTTCTTTTTTGAATAATCCTAAATTTACATATCTTATTTCTTTTGCTGTTGGTACAAAATTACTATATAAATCATATCCTGTCTCATCTGTTGATGCAGTTACCTCACATCCTGTGTGTCCAATTATATTTGATTGATATTGATTTGTTTGATTGTAATTTAATTGAACACCATTTACATTTAATGATTGACTTCCATTTCCATTTACACTTGAGAATTTTCTATCTAGTTCTTGTCTAGATGTTGTATCTGATGCTTTTGAGCCTTCATTACTATTTATTTCTGGATTTACAGATTGATAATCTATACCGCAATATTCAAATTCTATATGATAATTTCCACTTTGTATTTGATCTAGACTAACATTATAAAATCTGTATTCTCCACCTTCTATTTCATCATAAATTCCATATTCATTTGTGTATGTTGATTGTATTGTATTTCCATATCTGTCTTTTAATTTTACTAAAACCCAGTTGCAACCTTCTTCTCCATTAAATTCTGAGTCTGTCATTGAAAGTTTTCCATTTTCTTTATCTAACCATACATATCCTGAAACCATTACTCTATATTGGTGGTTTTTAGCTGTAACCGTTGTTCCTCCATCTCTTGGTATTGACCATGAAGAACCTATATTTTCAGTGTAACCATAGTATCCTTCTTCTCCTTCTGTAACTTCTGGTACTTCTGTTTCTGTTGCTGTTACAGTATTTCCAATAAATTGTGCATATACTGTATGATTGTTGCCTCTTGAGCCATCATTCCATGCATCTGTTTTTATATTTAGTGTTCCCTCTCCACTAGCTATACCATCGTCATCTGTGTAAAATGTACTTGCTGAATATCCCCATTCTCTACTACTATTTAAGTATACCGTGTGATCTACCCAATGATAATAATTTATTGTGTACCAATAATCATATTGCCAATCTGAAACCCAATATGATCCACTTGAATAATGACTATTTCCTTTTGAATCTGTCCAAGAACTATACCAATACTCTCTATGTCCATGGTCTACCCAATGATATACATCTGTGCTATCATACCAATCATATGATTTTATTGTAGTTGAAAATTGAAATCCTATTCCTTTTAGAGGTGTTCCATCTCTATCGTCTACTTTTTGTATTTTTGCTCCGACTTCTGGTGGTGGTGGCGGTTCTTTCATATATATTGTTATTGTTTTTGAATTTGGCTTTGTATCGCTCCATTCGCTACTTCCTGTCCAAACTCTTTCTAGTGGTTGTGCATTTGATGGATTACTACATCCAACTACTTTACCTGAATGTGTTTTATGTGTTCCACCACTTGTTTTATAACAAATCCAGCTTTCTACAACTTTCCAATTTGCTTTGTATTCAGTAACAGCATTATTTTTTATTTTTATTTTCATATTTGCTGGTTCTGATTTTTGAGAAACTTTTACATAAAATTCTTTATTAAATGAAAATTCTTTTGTATTACCTTTTTTATCGCAAATTTCCCACTTGCTACTACCTATCTTATTTCCATTTGTATTATATAAATTTATAGATTCTATACTATCTTCTGTAATCTTTTTATCATTTGTTCTTTCTACTTTATATGGTCCATAAATATTATATGTGCTATCAAGTTTTTCACCAGTTGATTTATTTTTAGTTGCCTTATATTTATTGGCTGTTGATTTATTTGTTTTTACATCAAACTTTGTAACAGACACTGATTTTTGTTTATACCAGTGATCTCCGGATCCACACATAGATTTACTTCCATTTGTACAATGCAATCTTCCACTGTTGATTACTGTTGATTGAGGTGTATCATGTGTATAAAAATGTGAAGAACTTGAATTAATATTGTATGTTGTTGATGTAGTATATTTATCTTTTAATTCTTGTTTTTTCTCAGCTGTTGTTTTGGCTTGAGTATATGTTGTCATAGCTGTTAATGTAGATGTTGTAACTAATAATAACAAGCTCATCTTTGTAAATTTTCTAAATTTTTTATTTTTCTTTGATAATATTACAAATAATACTACTAATATTGCTGCTAATATTACACCTATGCTTGCACCTATTATTGCACCTGTTTTTACAGATACAATTACTGTTGCCTCAGAATAATCATCTTCGTTTTTGGCTTTGTTTCCTTCTACTGAGTCTATATCTTTTGTATTACTATCATTTTTTGTTAGTGTTATTTCTGCACTATTTACAAATTTTCCTATGTCTGTTGCTACTGCTGTAATTTCTATTTCTTTACTCATTCCAGGTTTTAGTAGTAAACCTGCTAAACCATGAATTTTTATACTACCATCTTTTTGCATTTCCCAATTTCCGTCTACACTATTAAATTCTAGGCCTTGTGGTAAGTAATCTGTAATTTCACTTATATATACTGACTTTTCACCTTCATTTGTTACAACAAGTTTATATGTTATTGTAATTGTTGTATTTGATATTTGTTTAGCAGCCACTTCAACTTTTGCTAGTTTTTGATTTTGATAATCATAGTCTTTGCTTCCTTTTGAATTTGTTACTGTTATCTTGCTTATATATTTGTCTAATTTTAAATCTAGTATTTCTCCTTTTATAAGTCCTGCATCAATATTTTGTATATTTTTTGATTCTATTGTTATTACATCAGTAACTCCTGCTGTTTCTTCTTTGCCATCTATATTAATTTCTTTACTTATTGCATCAGAATTTACATTTTCTGATACTCCATTTTTTTGATAATCTGTTAGTTCATATGTTTTATTATCATATTCAAATATTACCAAATATTTTCCATTAGTTAGATTTGAGAATTTATATTTTCCTTCTTTATCTGTTTTTATTATATATTTTTGACCATTTGAAGATGTTACTATTGCATTTGTAGCTGTATCAAATAGTTTTACTGTTATTCCTGATATTTTTTCTTCTTTTTCACCTTTTTGTCCATCTTTATTTGCATCTAACCAAACTTGTCCACTTATTTCATATGTACTATTGTTTTGGTTATTGTTTCCACTGTTGTTGTCATTGTTATTTCCATTATTATCATCTTTTTTATCCCCATTGTTATTATTATTGTTGTTATCATCTTTTCCGTCATCTGAAGGATTATCTCCTTTATTATCATCGGAAGTTCCTGCTTTTATTGTGAATTTTACAGTATTTGAAATTATTGTATCTGACTCTCCTGTTGTTACAGATACGCTATTTGAAACTTCTTTGTTTTCTGAAACTAAATCCACTGTTGCCTTTATTTTTATATTAACTTCTGCCCCATTTGGTATTGTTATATATAATTTGACATCAGGATTTGTTCCTTCTTCTCCATCTTCTATTATTTTAGAACTTATATCTTCTGTTTCTTTTGACCATTCATAAGTTTGTTTTTCTTCATTATATGTCCAATTTTCATATTCTACTTCTTCTGGTAATAATCCCTCTGGTAAATAATCTAAAACATTTATACTTAAATCTTTAAATTTTGAACTGTTTCCGTTAACTTTTATGTTTACATTATATTCTATGTCATCTTCATATTTTACTTCTTTTCCTTCACTTTCTGATGACATTGTAACTACAACTTCTCTTGTTTGCATAATTTGATAATTCAAGTTTGTATTATAGTTTTCTATTCCTTGTCCACTTATTTCTCCTGCAACTTCTAATTCATATTGATATACATTTTTGTCTAAATTTTTTGGTTGCATATAGATTCTTAGTATTACTTCTTCTCCAACTGGTAATTCTGCAATTTGTGCTTTATAATATCCATTTTCTGTTGGTTCTTCCTTTAATGTAATATCTGGAGTTAATGGACCAGTTTCATACACTTCCATCCATTTTGGAATATTTACAGAAACATCTACATTTTTTAAAGCTTCTTGTGTATTATTTGTAATTAATAAATGATATTCCCATTTATTATCTTCGTTTTCAAAACCTCCCATTGTAGAAACCATTCTTGCATAAATGTTTGATTTTTTTGCAATATTGCTTAATTTTACTTCTCCACTTAGTTTATTGTTAACATATAATGTTGTATCTGATGAAATATTTGCTTCTGAACTATTTTCTGCTAATTGATTTACTTCTACTTCATATATTCTTTCTGCTGTTGTTCCCGCTTCTACACTTTCTATAGCTATTTCTTTTTGTTTAACACTTGAATCTCCAACATATTTATACATTTTCTCCATGTCTTCAATGTCATCTTCACCTTTAGAAACTGTTACATATGTTGTACCTTCTGGTATTTTTCCTACTATTTTTAAATCTTTTAATTCTTTTCCTGTATTGTTTTGCACTTTTACTTTATAAGTAATTATTTGTTTTTCATATACAATATCATTATCTTTTAATACTTTATTACCTACTTGGGCATCAACTGAAAAATTAAGTCCTTGTATTTGTTGTGTTGTATTATTTACAGAATTTTCTTCTTGTGTTTGAGTCTCTTCTGTATTTTGCTCATTCGTTTGTATTTGGTATCTTGCTGTACTTAATCTCGTATCTTGTTTTTCATCTAGTTCTTTTATGTTTACTTTTTTATTTTCTGCACCATCTACTACATAATCAATTAATTTTCCATTTTCATTTGAATATGTAACTTCTATGTTTGAATCATTTGCTGTTAAATCACTCTTTAATGTTATTTTTGCTGGTATAACAACATATGTACCTTCATATATTGAATCTGCATAATAATTATTTTGTGTTCCACTTAAAGTTACTCTTATAACTTTATTTGTACCATTGTCTACTACTTCTGTATTTTGTATAAAATTACTGTCATTATTTAATAATGATGTATTTCCTAAAATAACTTTATCTACATCTTCTGGTAATTTCATTTCTATTACTGGATTTTTAAATAGATTGTATTTTACATCATTTGAAATTAATTTTAATGTAAAATTAACATCATTTACTGTATTGTTTGTCCAATTTTGTTTATCTACTGATAAATCTACTCTTGTTTGTGAGTCATTTATTTTAGTTACATAATTATTTGAGAAATTATAGATTTCTTTTTCTTCTATATTATCTGTTGTATTATTGTCTTCTTCTTCTGTTTTTTGGATGTCATTTATTGCTTTTACATTTGTATATGTTTTTATTGTGTTATCATCTAAATTTAAATATGTTTCTTTTATTTCTTTTGTATTTTCTATTTTCAAAGTTCCAATTTTTATAGGTTTAGATGTTTTTACTTTTAAAGAATTTTCTTCATTTTCAAAGTTTGCTTCTATTGTTCCATCTTCATTTGCCTGTGTATCTTTATTTACTTCTAGTAATACATCATCATTAGCATTTAGAATTTGTAATTTTCCGTCTTCTCCTAATATATCTAATATATTATTTTTATTTACTTTTGTTGATTTATATTTGATTTCTTCTGTATTTATTTCTTTATCTTTTGCATCTACAAATTTATCATCTTCTGTAATCTCAATTTTATCTGAAATTGATTCATAATCTACATTTATATTCATTGTTTCTGAATATGTTGTAGGATTTTTTGTTCCATTATTGATATTTGAATTTATGTTTCCATTATAAATTTGTCCTGATACTATATCCGCAGAAACTAAACCTGATATATTTTCCGTTAATTCTCCACTTATATTTATATCACCTGATATTTCTGCACTATCATCTGTATTTAAAACTTCTTTAACATTTCCTGTAACTTCTATTGTTCTCTTTTCTTTATTTTCATTATAACAATTAGAACTATAATATAAGTTTAGCTTATAGTTGTCTCTTGCACCATCAACTTTTTCTGTATAAATATTGTGGTTATCATCTTCTTTGTTTTGTACGACTATAGCAATTTTTCCAGTATTTGAGTCATATTTATAATCATAATCTTTTGCTGTATCACTTCCATTTGTTGCCTTTGTTGATATTGCTTGTAATTCTACTTTTTCAGGAAATTCTCCATTTATTTGAGGAGAGGTTAATTCTGTTTTTGTTTGTTTTATTGCTTTATATTCTTGGTCTTCCTTATATTCTATTCCTGTTTTTAAATCAAGCTTTAATAAAATTCCCTTATTATCTTCAAATGAATAATTAACATATTTTTCAATATTAATTTCATTTTTTACTTCAGCTTTTGATTTATCTAAAACATTTTTTATATCTTCTGCTGCAACTGATATTATTGTCAATAATGAACTGTTAATAATCATTAACATTATGACAAATATTGCAATAATTTTTTTAGATATTTCTTTCATACATACCACTCCTCATATTTTTTAATGTAATTTTATAAATTGTTATATTTCTGCCAATTTACCTTATTTTAATTGTATAAATTTATTTTCTACTTTTCAATATGTGTATTTTTTATTTTCTTTAATATTACAAAAGATTGTTTCTACCTCGCTAGGGAAGTTCGTTTTACACATTTTTTAGTATTTAAATTAAGATTATATTACATTTTTGTTACAATATGTTATTTATTGTTTGAAACTGTTTCAAAATAAGAATTTTTTAAAATTAATACTATAATAGATTGACAGAATATGTTATAATTTTAATATGGAGGTTAATATGCAAAGAATTTTAAGTTATATGCGAAAAGCAATAGAAGATTATAATATGATAGAAGAAAATGATAAAATTGCAATTTGTCTTTCTGGCGGAAAAGATTCAATAACTATGTTACATGCGTTTAAGGCATTACAGAGATTTTACCCTAAAAAATTTGACATAATTGCAATAAGTATAAACCCTGGATTTGAATTTTTCGATACTAAGCTTTTACAAAATATATGTGACAAATTAGAAATTCCTTTATTTATTGAAAATAGTCATGCACAAGAAATTGTTTTTGAAATTAGAAAAGAAAAAAATCCATGTTCTTTATGTGCTAATTTAAGAAGGGGTGCTATTAATTCAATAGCTAGACGAGAGGACTGTAATAAGATTGCTTTAGGTCATAATGAAGATGATGTTTTAGAAACTTTTTTACTTAATTTGCTTTATACTGGAAGTATTGGTACTTTTTCGCCTGTTAGTTTTATGGATAGGTCTGGTATTACTTTAATTAGACCACTTATATATACTCCTGAAAAGGAAACTAAAAGGTTTATTAAGAAAAATAATTTGCTGGTTATGCCTAAGGTGTGTCCTATGGATGGTACTTCTAAAAGAGAAGATATGAAACAAATGCTTTTTTCTCTTAAAAAGGAGATTCCTATGGTTAGGGCTAATTTGTTTGGAGCTATTAAAAGAAATTTACCTGATTGGAAAAAAAATAGAGATTGAGGGACAGATTTTCGTCCCTTAATCTCTAATCTTTTTTAACTAATTTTACCATTGCATTTTTTAAATCTTCTAGTTTTTTATTGCTTTCTTCTTTTGAAGCACCTTTAACACCCATATATAATTTAATTTTAGGTTCTGTTCCAGAAGGTCTAACACAACACCAGTTATTGTCTTCAAGTTCATAATATAAAACATTTGATTTTGGAAGACCTGTTGTTCTTTCTTCTCCTGTTACCATATCTTTTACGTAGTCTCTATCTATGTCTTCAAACATTAATACTTTATAATCTCCTATTTTTTCTACTGGAGTATTTCTCATATCTGTCATCATTTCTTGTATTTTTTCAGCACCTTCAGCACCTTCTAATACTATTGATACTTGTGTTTCTTCATAATATCCATATTTTTTATAGATATTATTCATTTGATCCCATAGAGTTTCACCTTTTGATTTATAATAACATGCTGCTTCGCATAATGCCATTACTGCTGCTATTCCGTCTTTGTCTCTTGCATAGTCTCCAATTAGGCAACCATAACTTTCTTCAAAACCGAATACATATTTTTTTCCGTTTGTTTTTTCTTCTTCTTTTTTCATAATAGCACCTATATTTTTAAATCCTGTTAAAACTTCTATACATTCTAGTCCATAATTTTTTGCTATAGCTCTTGTTAGATTAGAAGAAACTACTGTTGTAATCATCATTCCATTGTCTGGTAATATTCCTTTTTCTTGCATTTGTGAAATTCTGTATTCTGCTATTAATAATGCTGACATATTTCCTGTATATGTCATATATTCACCTGTTTTTGAGTCTTTTGCATATATTCCTAATCTATCTGCATCTGGATCTGTTGCTAGAACTACATCTGCATCTACTTTTTTTGCTAATTCTAATGCTAATTTAAATGCCTTTTTGTCTTCTGGATTTGGATAATCTACTGTTGGGAAGTTACCATCTGGATCTTTTTGTTCTGGAACTACATATAAGTTTTGTATTCCTATTTCTTTTAAAAGTCTTTCTGCTACTGTGTTTCCTGTTCCATGTAATGGTGTATAAACAACTTTTAAACTTTTTCCTTGTTCTTTTACAATTTCAGGATTTAATATTAATGCTTTTAATGTATTTATATATTTGTCATCCATTTCTGTTCCAACTATATTGAATAATCCCTTTTCTGTTGCTTCTTCTCTTGATATTTCTTTTATTTCACTATATTCTGCAACTGCTCTTACTTTTGCTATTATGTCTTTGTCTCTTGGTGCAACTATTTGTGCTCCATCATCCCAGTAAACTTTATATCCATTGTATTTTGGTGGATTATGACTTGCTGTAATCATAACTCCTGCTGTACATTTTAGTTCTCTTACTGCAAATGATAGTTCTGGAACTGGTCTTAAGTTTTCAAATAAATATGTTTTTATTCCATTTGCATTTAAAATTAATGCTGTTTGCATACTGAATTCTTTTGACATTTTTCTTGAGTCATAACTTATTGCAACACCTTTATCTTGTGTTCCTTGTTCAATAATATAATTTGCTAGTCCTTGTGTTGCTTTCCCTACTGTGTATTTATTCATTCTATTTGTTCCAGCACCTATAACTCCACGTAGTCCTGCTGTTCCAAATTCTAATTCTTTATAAAATCTGTCTTCGATTTCTTTTTCATCATCTTTTATTTCTAATAATTCTTTTTTTGTTTCTTCGTCAAAGTCTGGACTTTCGCACCATTTTTGATATTCTTCTAAATATTTTTTCATTTTATCAATCCTTTCTTCTTGTCAAAAGGGACGCCCTTTTTTGACAACAATTCTTTCTCTTGTCAAAAAGGGGCGTCCCTTTTGACAACTTTTGACACTAAAATTTTATTTCAAATGATGAAAATCTTCATATAATTTTCTTGCTGTACTTGGACAATCAACTCCAGCACTATCTGCATTTTTAACAGGCGCAAATTCTTCTTCTCTCTTTACTCTAAGAATTGCCATATCATCAACTTCACCAAAAGCATCAAATAAAAATGCTTCAAATTTATATGCATTTGGAGAGTCTGGAACTACTAAATTACCATCTTTATCAATAAATTTAGCTTTTTTATAAGCACTATGATAAGGTAATGGTGTTACTCCCATTCTTTCTACTGCTTTTATATTAAATAAATTACAAAGTATATGTGATTCACCATATAAAAGTTCTCCGTTTTCATCTACTGCTTCTGCCATTTCATCTGTTATTTCAGAATATTCTATAACACCTGGTTTTCCATTTCTTTTGCAGAATACACCTACTTTTTCATGTGGATTTGCTTTAACTATTGATTTACATGCAACTGTAACTCCTTTGTCAATTGCAATACCCATTAATACTGGATCAACCATTTTTACAAGACAGTTATCTACTCCACCTATAAATACCCATTCAATTCCTAATTGTTTCATTTTTTCTGTCATTCCGTTTTTTACAAGTGATTCATATATTCCACCATGTCCATCTGCTGCTTGTTTGATTAGGCCATCTTCGCCTATTAATATTTTTCCTTCTGTGTCTACCATTGGTAGTTCACCTTGAATAAAGAAAAATATGTTTTTATCTTTTTGATATCCAAAGAATTTATTTTTTTCAAAGAATTCTACTGTTTCTTTGTTGTTTTCTCTACTTGTCATTATAAACCATGGTATTGTAACACCATATTTTTTTCCTTCTTCTTTTAGATAGTCACATAATAATTCAAATAATGATTTGTGTGAATCTAATCCAATGTCATATGTTCCTTTTGGTCCACTATGTCCAAGTCTTGTTCCTTGTCCACCAGCCATTGTAACTGCTGCTAGTTTTCCTTCTTTTATTGCTTGTTTTCCTATATTTTCATAATATTTATATTTATCATTTAATTTATACTTGTCTAAGTATTCCATTGGTTCTATTTTATCATCGTTTGTTGAGTTTTCTTTTTTTGTGTTGTCATATAAACTTTTGATTAGTTCAAAGTCTATATTCATTATTTGGTTTAATAATTGTTTTTGTTTTTTTTCTTCTAATTTTTCATACCCATTTAATAGGTGTTCTTGATTATACTTTTTTAATATAGCTTTTGCTTCTTCTAATGTATTATCCATATTTTTCATCCTTTCGATAGTATTTTTAATACTACATTTTTTTATGTACTTTATACTTTATACTATTTATTCAATTTTATCAAGTATTTTGCTAAAATTTTTTATGTTTATGTTTGAATTCAAAAAAAATAACGTCTGTAATACTCGAGTATGATAGTTTTACAAATTCAAACTATCATACTCAGGTATTACAGATATTATTTTTACTGAATTGTAACCTACTTATACCTTTTATGATTACTACAATAATTTTTCTACACCTGATGTAGATAAAATTCCATTATATTTTTTTGCTATATTACTAACATCATCCTTAATCTCATTAATATCGTAGCAGTCTACAACTTTTACTTCATTTATATCTATCCAATTTTCTATATTTCTATTCATATTTTCTATATAATTTTCTTTTCCTTTTACAAAAATTAATGTATCTTTTCCATCTTTGCTAGCTTTTTTTACTTCTTTAAATTTATTTAAGTTGTCATTTTTCCAATCAATTTTTGTTATTCTATCTTTTTCTTCTTTAGCCAAATTTACATTTGATAAAACTTTATCTACACTACTATCTAAATTATTTTCTGTCATTATTATTACATTTTTATTTTCTTTTAAACTTTCATTAATATAAGGTAAACTTATCATTTCAAAATGATAATCACTTGCAAAAAACAAGCATAATTTTTCTTCTCTTTTGTTTTCTTTTATCATAAGAATATCAACCCTTTCAATTTTTAAAGTTTTTTCTTTAGAATAGTCTTACTTTTGAGTACTGGTAAATTTTACCATTTATTTTTTTGCATGTCAATAATATTTCAAAAATATTTCAGAAATATTTCAATTATATTTCAAATTTTGTTTTATAATTCAAATTAGACTTGTGGATTTTAGTACTTTTGAATTAAAAAAGAATCATACTATTAAAATTTCAAAAAATGTATAAATTTATATTAAATGTAAATAATTAATTTAAAGAATATTTTACAAAAAAGTTTATTGGAGGTAACACATGAAAAATTTTTTAAAGAGCAAAAAAAATTCCAAAATAGGAATTATACTAACTCTACTTTTCCTATTATTTATATATACTACTTTATGTGCATTTTCCTATGTACAAGCTGTTTCAACAGATATAAGTAACAGTGTTTTCAGATTGCATGTAATTGCAAATAGCAACAGTGATGAAGATCAAGCATTAAAATATAAAGTTAGAGATAATTTATTAAATTATATGAATGACATTTGTTCTAATTGTTCAACTAAAGAAGAGGCTATCAATTTAGTTACTCTACACCAAGAAGAATTTAGGCAAGTTGCTTTAGATACTATTAAAAGTGAAGGTTATTCATATGATGTAAAAATAAATATTGGTAATTTCGAATTTCCTACCAAAAATTATGGTGATATTTCTCTTCCAGCTGGATTTTACGATGCTTTAAGAGTTGAAATTGGAAAAGCTGAAGGAAGAAATTGGTGGTGTGTAATGTTCCCTTCTCTTTGCTTTGTTGATGTATCTTCTGGAATTGTCCCTGAAGAGTCTAAAGAAGAACTTCAAAATGTATTATCAGATGAAGAATATTCAATAATTTCAGATAACTCAAATTCAGAAATTAAGTTTAAATTTAAATTGATTGAATTCTTTACTAATAATGGATTATTAACAGCTAAAAATTAATTTTAAGCTATTGCAATACTTCACTCTTTATGGTATATTTTATGCAGACAATTTATATTCAGGGGGAATTAATTTGGAAAAATTAGTAATAACAGGACCAACACCTTTAAAAGGTGAAGTAGAAATAAGCGGAGCAAAAAATGCGGCAGTAGCTATACTACCGGCTACTTTATTAATAAATGGAATTTGTACTATAAACAATATTCCAAACATAAGTGATGTCCAAATCTTATGCACTATTTTAGAGAAAATGGGTGCTAAAATAACATGGAATAATAAAAATGAATTAACAATAGATACAAGAAATATAACTACAACACAAGCACCTTTAGATTTAACAAGCAAATTTAGAGCTTCTTATTATTTAATAGGTGCAATGCTTGGTAGAACTGGAGAAATTGAAGTTGGTATGCCTGGTGGTTGTAACTTAGGTGCAAGACCTATTGATCAACATATAAAAGGTTTTGAATTATTAGGAGCTAATGTTGAAATTGGAAAAGGTACAATATCTGCAAAAGCAAATTGTCTAAAAGGAGCTCATATATATATGGATGTTGTTTCAGTTGGAGCAACTATAAATGTAATGTTAGCAAGTGTTTTAGCCAAAGGAACTACTACAATAGATAATGCTGCTAAAGAGCCTCACATTGTTGATGTTGCAAACTTTTTAAATACTATGGGTGCCGATATTAGGGGTGCTGGAACAGATGTTATAAAAATAAATGGTGTTGAAAAATTACATGGAAATGCTACATATTCTGTAGTTCCAGACCAAATAGAAGCAGGAACATTTATGTTAGCTGCTATGGCTTCTAAGGGTGATTTACTTATAAAAAATTGTATAACAAAACACTTAGAACCATTAACTGCTAAAATACTTGAAATTGGCGGAAATGTTGAAGACAATGGAGATAGTATTAGAGTTTGGTATAGTAAAAGACCTAACAAAGCAACTATTAAAACATTACCATATCCTGGTTTTCCAACAGATTTACAACCTCAAATGGGTGTTGTTTTATCAACTGCAAATGGTACAAGTATTATAAATGAAAGTATATGGGAATCTAGATTTCAATATACAGCTGAACTAAATAAAATGGGGGCTAAAATAACAGCTCAAGGAAAGTCTGCTGTATTTGAAGGTGTAGATGAATTATTTGGGGCTCCTGTATATTCAACAGATTTACGTGCAGGTGCAGCTTTAATTGTTGCTGGTATTTCTGCAAATGGTGTTACTGAAGTTTATAATCTATCACATATTGATAGGGGATACGAAAATATTGAAGAGAAATTCAGAAAAATAGGTGCAAACATTCAAAGAGTATCTGAATAAAAAGCAAAAGAATCAAAGGAAGAATACATTATGTTTAATTTTTGTAGTTTATACAGTGGAAGTAGTGGTAATAGTTTATTAGTAGAATCAGAAAATACAAAATTATTAATTGACGCAGGCGTTAGTAGTAAAAAAATAGAAACAGCATTGACTAATCTTAATATTGACCCTGCTTCTATTGATGGAATATTAATCACTCATGAACATACAGACCATGTTCAAGGTTTAGGAACATTTGCTAAAAAATTCGATTTACCTGTATATGTAAATCAAAAAACTTTAGATGCTATGCCTAAACAAAAAGAAAAAATATCAGAAAAAAATATTAAAAATATTAGAATAGAAGAAAAATTTGAGATTGGGGATATGCAAATTAAGCCATTTGCAATACCACATGATGCGGTAAATCCATGCGGTTTTAACATATTTAAGGACAATAAAAAAATAAGTATAGCAACTGATATTGGACATATGACAAATGGTATATTGAAAAATCTAGAAGATAGTATTTTTGTATTATTAGAGTCAAACTATGACCCTGAGGTTTTAAAATTTTCTAGATATCCATACATATTAAAATCTAGAATTGCAGGTCCAAATGGTCACTTGCCTAATGAAACTGCTGGAAAAACTATTGCACACTTATTACAATCTGGACTTAAGCAAGCTATGCTTGGACATCTAAGTAAAGAAAGCAATTTTCCAGAGCTCGCATATAAAACAGTTGTTGATGAAATTATTTCTAATAGTAATTATAACGAAAATTCATTAAAGTTAAGTGTTGCAAGTCGTGATATTCCTGGAACTCGTTGTAACTTCGAAAATGATATTGAAAACAAAACTCTAGTATAAGTTTTTATTTTTTATTATTTGCAAGAACAAAAGCGGACATTACATTAATATTTGAAAGGAAAAATATATGTTAACAATAAATGTAGTTTGTATTGGTAAAATAAAAGAAAAATTTTTTAAAGATGCAATAGATGAATACTCAAAAAGGCTTTCAAAATATTGTAAATTAAATATTTTGGAACTTCCAGATGAAAAAATTCCTGATAAATTAAATCAAAATCTTGAAAATGATATAAAATCTAAAGAATGTACTAATATGATAAATCATATTAAAAAAGATTCTTATATTATTTGCCTTGATTTAGCTGGAAAAGAAATTTCTTCTGAAGAATTTTCTAAAAATATTGAAAACATTTCTATGCAATCTAGCCAAATTACTTTTGTAATTGGTGGTTCTTTAGGTTTGAATAGAGAAATTTTAAATTTAGCCAATCAAAAAATTTGTTTTTCTAAAATGACTTTTCCTCATCAATTAATTAGAGTATTTTTGCTAGAGCAAATTTTTAGAGCTTTTAAAATTTCAAATGGTGAAACTTATCATAGATAAT
>OHAN01000529.1_pt1 | contig 38406 bp, 20 predicted proteins | sample 1577121 | NCBI WGS metagenome assembly OHAN01 (sample SAMEA3541554, study PRJEB24748) | human gut metagenome | biome: human gut; feature: human-associated habitat; material: faeces | place: China | collected 2012 | reverse complement strand
TGCATAAGTTGGCTCTGTTGTAACTTTGCCATTATCCCATTTATGACCCTTTGCTTCTGTCTTTACTGTTGTTCTGCTTAACTCTTTATTGCAGACTGTACAATAAACTACTTCATCATAGCTTCCACCTTTTTCGCATGTTGCTTCGGTAGCATTTTCAATCTTTACTTCGCCTTCAACATGTCCCTTGGCTGGAATTGTTTCTTTTTGTACATCAGTTATTTTCTGGTCATTGTATGTTCCGGTTGCTGTGTGTGTTATGTTTCCATCCTCCTCGCATGTTGCTTCCGTTCTGGTTGTTTCCACATCACAGTCCACTTTAATAACATGCTCACTATTATATTCGCATGTGTACACAGCCTTACATGTACTATAATCGTCTGACCACTGAAAATCCGGTCCTATGTAATTATGAATACAGATTTTATTTACTTTAGTTGTTAAATCTGCAATATTGTATTCCTGTTTTGTAGCGTTTGAATCTGTAAGTTCATCTATAACAAGCTGGAACTTGCCTGATACATTCTCATTCTTTATAGCCTTAAAGGTCAATTTAATAACCTGTCCGTCAGCCTTTATATCGTCTGTTGACATAAAAGCAAATTTAACTTTTCCTTTAGTTGAAGTTGAAACATTAGTAAATGAATTTTTCAAAATCCCATCAGAAAATGACGCATCCTGTATTTCATATATATCTTTGTCATATTCAAGATAAGCTGTCATTGAAGCTATTCCTGAATTGCCTGCCAGATTAATTGTAACGTCAAATGTTTCCTGTGAATCTATTGAATCAAGACCATTTACCGTAAACAAATTATCTGACTGCTGCTCTGACGTTGATATTGTTGCTTCATAACTTCCATCAAAAGTGCATTCCTGCAACTGCTCGTTTGTTATTGTTACATCTGATAATGAAATGTTACTAGATGTTGATTTCTCTAAAGGTATAAACTCCATATTCAGAAAATTCATCGTTGTTGTAGAACATTTATTAAAAGCATAGGCTACCTTAACAGTTCCTTCTTCAACCTTATTATATGAAACAATTAAGCCTTCAACATTTTTGTTAGCTGTGACTTTCTGAAATCTTACCTGCTCCTCATTATAATGTAAAATAAAGCTTCCGGACATTACTCCTGCATTGTGACTAAAGCCAAACCTGCACTGTACTGTATCATTAGCATTAGCATCTGTAGTTCCTTCTAGGTTAACCTGATAATTATCACTAAGTGGGTTATTAACATTTATGGTTAATTGTGAATCAATATTAAAGTCTATGTTAGAAAGATTTCTGTCATATGCTTCATTTATATTCGTATTAAATACACACTGTTCGCTTCCTACGAAGTCAGCTGTATATGTAATTGCAAACAATTCTTTATCACTTACCGACAAACCATTGCCATTAATTAATGCTATTTTAACTGTACCCTGACTCTCTTTGGCTGATGTTATTGTTGATCCAAGCTCACTGCTAAACTTGCATTCTTTATAACTAAGCTTCTCATTGTCATATTTAATTAACATTTGATAACTGCTTAGATTATTTATTCCTGTTCCATAATAATGTATTGTAACAACACCATTGCTCTGTTCATAGGATGTCCATATTGTTGGATTGTTATCATCTGCCTTTACTATTGTATTAGCAGGGACTATTGTCCCTGCTAACAATGAAACTACAAGAATGATGCTTACAATAAAATGATAAAATTTATTCTTTATTTTCATCTAAACACCTTCCTTATTTAAACTGCGTTATTTCTCCTGTAGCATATTGTAATATTCTCATAGCATCTACTGCTGTTATCTTTCCGTCTCCGTTAACATCAGCAAGTCCTGTTATTGCATCTGTAGGATTGTCAATTAATGCTAATTTCAAAGTAAGCATAGCATCTACTGCCGTTACTTTTCCGTCCATATTTACGTCGCCTAATTCATAGCTTGTGGCACTTGAATTAACAAGAACAATAATGCTTGCCTTCTGGCTGCTCTTTTCAAACGATGCAGAAACAACTGCATATCCATTACCTACGGCTGTAATAGTTCCATCTGAATTAACTGTTGCAACTGCCGCATTACTTGATGTCCACTGAATATTTCTCTTCTGGTTACTTGTTTCGTTCCTAATCTGTGCATCGGCTGTATATGTTTCATCAGCATACATTGTTACAATATCCTGACTTAATTCTACATATGCCTCATCCTTAAATATTTCAATTGGGATTTCACACTTAGCATTGTTATAATATGCTGTTACTGTAGTAGAACCAGTTTTAGTTAATTCAAATACACAAGTTCTACCATTGTCTGTTGACTGAACAAGTTTAACTGAATCGTTATAAGACCAGTTAATAGTTGCTATTGACTCTATTGGCTTAGCTTGTAACTTGATAGTAACAATATTGCCTACAGTTCCTGAATACTTCTTGCTTTCTGAAGTAATCTCCTTTACAGGAATCTCATTAACAGTAACGTATACATATTCACTTACACCATCACTATTTATGCACATTTTAGTTCCGCCACTTTGAATAGCTGTAAATGAACCGTCCTCGTTCTGTTTCAATATGGAAGAATCATAACTATATTCAACATAATCATGATATGTAGCATTAGCCGGTGATACTGTTACCTCAGGTGTAAAGGAATCGCCTATGTCTAATGTAACACTTGAATTCTTAGCCTTTATACTCTTAACAGGAACATATTCACTCTGTTCAATAAATAATATTCTATCCTGGTCATAGTCAAGATTCTCTACTTCAACACCATTAATCTTTACACTTGTAATTTCCGGTTTAGATTCAGTAGTCGCATTATAATAATAGAAATATCCTAATTTGCCGCCATTAATAGTCTGATTATCAAATTTATATTTATATACGCCTCCTGTACTACTAGAGCTAATATTACTTATTGAACTAATAAAACTCTTATCTGACATTTTAACTTCTAAGCTTTTTATTTTTCCTGAAAAGTTTGTTTTTAAATAAATATATTTTTCTATATTTAATTCTTTTACGACTATATCTTCATCATTGTAAACCCTTACATTAGGATCTGTAACATCGAAAGCTTCTTTGTAACTTGATACCACTACCTGATTCTCTGTAAGCTGAACATCCTTCTTTCCCATGTATTCAGACTTATATGTGAATTTAAGCTCTTTAGCAGATATATATTCTGTATCAACTTCCTTGTCATCAATTACAACTTTATCATTTTCGTTGAAATTAACACCCTTAACTGTTCCTGTCATGCTCTTTCCAACTATACCTGATTCAGCTCTAACTGCCGAGATATACGCCTTAGATTCTACCGGTACTATATTCGGTTCACCGATACTACCACTATAAGCATAATTAGTACCGTCTGTTGCCTCTATATAGTATTGCAGATTTCCAACATTCATATCCTCTGCATCAATGTGCGCTGTGTAATTAATGCCTGTTGTGTTGTTCATTGCAACTGACTTATAGTTCTCTTCGCCTTCCATTCTATAGAATAAAGTTACGCCTTGTACTCCAATATTATCCTTAACTGTAGCTGTAACAGTAGCACCTACTCCATTAATTATGGACTTAAGTGGTGTATGTTTAATAACCGGTGGTTTATCATCTACTGAAGCATTAGTTGTAATATTAGAAGGTCTTGATTCAGACATTGCCGTATCTACTACTGTAAAGTAATAATAATACTTCTTGCCTGCCTCGACTTTTTTGTCTTCATATTCTTTCTCTTCTGATGACAAAATAGATGAATTAATCTTCTTAAAGCTTCCTTCCTCCCCTGTTTCACTTCTATAAATATTAAAGCCTGCCATAGTGTCATATTCATCCTGTGTCCAGTTAAGATAAATACTTCCAACTCTACCTTCTGACTGCAATGTTAATGCTTCTGCTCCACTGGCAGTAACATCGAATTCAAATCTTCCCCAGTCAGTTCCTGTAGTAAGCCAATGGTCATCTGCTGCAGCAGCATCCTTAACCCTGAAGTACTGATGTCCCTGATTAATAAGAACCTTAATCGGCATCTTACCAACCCATTCTCTGCTGCTATTCCACTGTCCTTTCAATGTATAATCAGTATATGGATCATCCGGTCCATAAGAAACCATTGGATCTGTCTCCTGATCCATATCTCTGTTAAATAAAACATGAACATCATATGTACCATTACCAACAGTATCAACCTTATCACCATTCTTATCTATAATGTAAATATCAGAAACACAAGGATAAGTTTCCTCTGATGGCTTGTCTAAATATGGGCTTGTAATAATATCAGCATAATTTGTATTTGTATCAAAATCAACTAACTGTTTCTGAATAAGATTCTCATCTGTAGTTCCCCAGTAATTATCTGTTGCCATGTAAGTCAAATTGCTATTTGATGGAGTTATAATCTTCATCCATTCTGATGTATCCGTACATATAAGTCGATTTAAAATAGCATTTCCTTTAAATGCTGTATTTTTTAATACTCCTGTATTTTCCAAACTTATATTAGGATTATTTATTACTGAATCTTTTGTTTCTTCTGGAAATTCCACCAAAACATACTTCCTTAAATCTCTAACTCCATAGCACGTCACAGCGCTATTATATATCCTATAAGTGCCTATTCTACTGTCTTTAGAAAATCTATATCTTTCAACGTTACTTGTTTCCTCTCCTTTCACATCTAGTATTTTATCATTATCTTCATCATAATAATATCCACCGGCAAGTTCTAAATCCTTACTACTTCCTTCTCCTAAAATATCATTAAATACTTTGTTTAATATATTTTTTTCATCAGTATCGTTCAAATTAAGCATAGCCAAATGTGCATTATTCTTTTCCAATACTTTTTCCAATGTAAGATAATTATCAAACGCTTTCGTATCGTATCCGTCTACATTATTTTCTCTATAAAAATAATTATCAAATTTATAGGCAACATATTTTTTCCCATTCACGTTGTAAATATTACTAACCACACTGCAATCCGGAGTTCTAAAATATTCTCCCGGATTGATAAGAGTTGAAGCCCATCCTCTAGTACCATATGTTACTTCATTTACTAAATATGTACAGTTTATACTTGACTTGACATTTCCTATAAAATCATAAGCACCAAACTCTCTTCTCATATTGCAATTATCAAATAACACTGTATCCATATTTCCGACTACTATAGCTCCCGTAGAAAATGATGCGGGTCTAAAATTAGATATTTTAGATTTTTCCAAATACTCTGCATTTATTATCGCCCCTTTTTCATCAATGTCCACATTACCATTAGAAGAAAAATGTCTATCATACACCATATCCATATTTTGCACGCAATTTAAATGTGAACCACTATTTATATCAATGGTAGGATTTGTAATATTAACATAGTTCATATCTACTGTTCCTGAATCTGATTTTTTCACATTTACGCAGTACTGTTCAAAACCTTTCCCCGGGAATAACTCAATCGGCTGACCTTCTGTTCCATTAAAGTGCATATTTCCTTTGACTGATATATTCGCTATGTAGTTATCACCATATGCTGAATACTGATCTGATGCCCAGAACTGTATCTTTGTTCCAGGTTCTACATTTACGGTTACTCCCTTTGGTATAAGAAGTGAATTTTTAATTATGTAGTAATTATCAGCCGTCAATGTTGTATCTTCAGTTATTTTTCCTGAAAGCACTGTTCCCTTTACTATATGAATAGTGTAGGTTGTGTCATATGACTGTCTATAAACAGTAGTATCATTTTCATCTAATCCATTTTTAGCTTTATAGTTTATATTGAATTGAATGTTTAAATCGTTAGGTGCATTTTCTTTTATTTTTATTCTTATTGGATGTTCTACACCTACTACTGTTTTTGATTCATTATATTTAAATCCGTTGTACTGTGTTCCAAAACTTCCTATATCATCTATTCCAACTTCTTTGTCTGAAACAAATTCTACATACTGATTGTCTATTCCATTAGTTGTAGCATTAACTGTGATAGTAACATCCTTTGCTGCTCCCCACTGATTACGAAGACCAATTGCCAGATCTATTGTTTCACCGGGCTGGATTATTCCATCACCATTGTTGGCCTTTGATATATCCTCTGAATCGAAGGCGTATACTTCATACACATTAAGATTAGGCTTAGGCTTATTAGTCAGGGAATCCGTTAATGATAATTTACTATAGTTATAAGTCTTTTTTATACCTTCATTATAGTATGTGATTGTATCTTCTGTAGCTCCCACTAATTGTCCCATTATATATCTTGATGAGTATGTGCTCTTATCCTTTAATGAACTTCTAAGTATGGCAGCCTCTGCCGATACCATAGGTGCCGCCATAGATGTTCCATTCCATGTTGCGTAACGTCCATTAGGCAGTGTACTGTATATATTTACACCCGGTGCAACAACTTCGTACTCTGCATTGGCATTAGGTATATAATCCCAGTTAGAGAAACTTGCAAATTTATTATCTTCATCATATGCCATTACACCTATTACATAAGAATATGCTGCAGGATAAATATTTACACCACCTAATGGGCAATCTGCTGTTGGCATACCCTCATTACCTGCTGCTGCTACAAGTACACAGCTTCCGAATGCATCCTGTAGGGCGTTTTCTATTAAGGCTGAATGAGCTGATGAACCAAATGACATATTAATTACATCTGCACCATTCTTATATGCATATTCTATTCCCTTTGCTATATCTGTAGAATTAAATGTTCCATCTGAACCCCCTGCCTTAATTGGCATTATCTTAGATTTGTAGGCTATACCCACTCCGCCTACATTGTTGTTTTCCATGGCAATAATACCTGCCACATGTGTTCCGTGACCATGGTCATCCATAGGTGTTTCATTAGGATCTATTAGGTTAATTCCGTGTACATCATCTACATATCCATTGTTGTCATCATCAGCACCTGTTGTTCCGCTTACCTCTGCGCTGTTAGTCCATATATTATCCTGAAGGTCTTCATGGTTGTAATCCACACCTGTATCAATAACAGCTACTACTGTTCCTTCACCTGCAGTATTTCCATAGTCTTCATTGCCCCATACTGACTCAAGTTTCTGGTCTTTTAAGTACCACTGCTTTTCCATACCTTTGTTGTATTCTGCAGATGGAACTGATTCTTCACTTGTATAATATTTGTACACAGGTTCAGCTATTTCTACTGCATTCTGATTGTTTGTATTATCTACTATGCTCCAAATATCTTTTTCTTCTGTTGTTATTTTGTAAGATACCTGCTTAACTTCTTTTCCATTATCATCCTTTACAGTATCTTCCATAATAACTTCACTGCCTGTGGCTTTGGCATCTTTGTACCACTGTTCTTCCTGAATAGGAGTGGTATTCTTATTTTCTTTTCTAACGACTACAAAACTTCCCTTAGCTAGTTTTACGCTCTTTCTGTAGTCTTCATCTTTAGTTTCATGAATAATTTTCTGATAGTCAATCTTCTTATCAGGGTTCCCTATCTTATTATTTACATCACTTTTCTTGTCAGATACATTAGGCTCTTTAGACTTTTCAATCTTAGTATCCTTGTTCGATACAATGTCTGCCTTTGCCACATCTGACTTGTTATCATTTGTTTTAGAAACTGTTGTTTCTTTTACTACTTTACTACTGCTGTTATCCACAAATGTTGACGTTGCAAAACCGGTTATAATTAGGGCTATTGCAAGCACAACAGCAAGTACTTTCTTCTGCCAATTCTTCATAACAAATCCTCCTTCTTCCGTTGTATTTTAATGTGTTTCATAATTTTGATTCTAGTTAGCCACTGTTATTAGAATCTTTTATAGTTATATTATAGTACATTGGATGAGGCGTTTTTTTCACAAACTGACCCCTATTAAGTTTACTCTTCATATCATCAGCTAGCCAGTTTATTATTGACAGTAACTTTAATAACTGTTATAGTTTTAAACAGTCACTTCTATGACTTTTCTATTTTTTTAACTACGCAATAAGGAGAATAAAAATGACTGTTGGTGAAAATATTAAGCGCATTAGAAAGGAAAAGAGATTAACTCAAAAACAACTGGGCGAATTATGCAATCCATCTATTTCTGCCGCAACAATAAGAAAATATGAACTTAGCATTTTGAATCCTAAACTAGAAACTTTGCAAAAGATATCAACCGCTTTAGATGTTTCAATTACTGATTTAAATGATGATTTAGACATGCTACTTAGTCGCTCATTAAAATATTATAATGCAATTACATCTAATGAGAAATCATTCAGTAATTATTTTAATCAATTAAATGAAGAAGGAAAACTTAAAGCAATTGAAATGGTTAAGTTGTTATTAAAAATACCTGAATATAGAATATAGAATATACAAAATATATAGGAAACAATATACTTACCCAAGGGGCAAAAAGGGGCGTTATGGCTAATCGCCGGAAAGGAGGTTAGCTCATGGTTACATATTCCGACTTGTTTACTTACACCATTGTTATTTGTACCGTTATATCGCTAGTTTATAATTTGACAAAAAAATAAACGCCCTTTGCTTTGGATGGTAAAGGCGTTTATTTGAACATCTTACAAACAAGGCGGTTAGGTTTAATCTAACTTTTTTGCCCTTTTGTTAAGTATATTGTAACAGATTCTTGAAAAATTTCAAATATTAATTTGCAGTTATTACTATCCCAAAATTTCTTCTGCTATTTCTTTTACAAGTTTAAGCTTGGCCCACTGTTCTTCTTCTGTAAGTTTGTTTCCAATCTCACATGATGCGAACCCACACTGAGGGCTTAAGTAAAGTCTGTCTAATGGAATGTATTTTTCTGCTACCGGGTCATATGCTCCGCTGTTAGCATATGTTGAATGGCATTGTAAACTGTGCCAAAGGATGTTTTCTGCTTATGAAAACATAAGGCTTGGCTGAGAAATGTACAGCTTACTGGCTGCCTCTGTTATAGTTCCTGTTTCTGCTACTGTTATTGTATATTTTAATTGTTGTAATGTCATATTTAATTTCCTCTATTTGCATACAATTATTTGTACGGTAACATTTTTTATAATACATATAAATATGTTTTTTAACTGATTTGTTTTCATAATATGTATCTGTTATAATACTCATCAGTTAAATTATATTAGTCACTTAAGCTTTTCACTAAAAACTTAATATTAAATTAAAAACTTAAACTTTTACAAAAATCTTAAAATATATAAATTTTTACAAAAATCTTAAAATATATAAATTTTTACAAAAAATTTAATAATATATTTAAAGTTTAAATTTATACTAAATACTTAAAGGAGGACTTTTTCAATGTCTTTATTAATTACTGTTCTGGTAACTTTTTTTGCTGGTATGGGGGCAGGTCTTGGTACCGGATTTGCCGGTATGAGTGCAGCAGCTGTTATTAGCCCTATGCTTATTACTTTTCTTGATATGGATCCCTATATGGCTGTGGGTATTGCACTTTCTTCAGATGTTCTTGCCAGCGCCATTTCCGCTTATACATATGGAAAAAATAAGAATCTTGATATTAAGAACGGAATCATTATGATGATTAGTGTTCTTGCATTTACAGTTGTTGGAAGCTATGTTTCAAGTCTTGTACCTTCAACTACAATGGGGGGATTTTCAGTTTTTATGACTTTCATTCTTGGAATTAAGTTTATTGTAAGACCTGTTATGACTACTAAAGAAGCTATGGCTGGTGTTTCTGCCAAAAAGCGTGCACTACAGTCAGTTATATGTGGTGTTTTAATTGGATTTATATGTGGCTTCATTGGTGCCGGTGGTGGCATGATGATGTTACTTATTCTTACATCAGTTCTTGGATATGAATTAAAAACTGCCGTTGGAACCAGTGTATTTATTATGGCCTTCACTGCATTTACCGGTGCTGCATCTCATTTTGCCATTGGTGGAATTCCTGATGTGAAGGTTTGGATTCTGTGTATTTTATTCACATTAATCTGGGCAAGAATTGCCGCTGTCTTTGCAAACAAGGCCACTCCGAAAACACTAAATCGTGCAACAGGTATTATACTTGTTGTGCTTGGAATTGTAGTAATGGGATTCTCTTTTTTTAGTTAAGTTCTAATATTATTTCATGCCCCCCTATTTATCGGGGGCATACCTTATACTCCTGAAGTTTCATTTGGGTAGGATTTTTTTAATTCATAAAAATAACTAATGCCCCAAAACGCAACAAAGCGGCTGCATTAATAACAATGATTATTTTTGCAGCCGCCTTTTTTATATTTAGTTTTTCATACTTTGTATTTCCACTCTCATAAACTATGGTTCTCTCTATTTTATACTATAAACTGTATAAACTATCTTACAATCCGCCTTTGGATTTTTTTCACCCGAATTTAATCCATCCGAATCCAAGTCTGAAATTTTTCCAATCTTAGGTGTTACCTTTATTTTCTTTGTTTCTTTAGTTTTGTCTTTATAGGTTACTGTACAGCTAATCTCAACGTTCTTGTATAACTGTTCATATACTGCTTTTTCATCTTCCAAATTTCCATTAAAAGCATCTAGTTTTGCTATTATAGCCTTTTGTTCCTTTGATAGATATTTAGAATCGTAAGCTATTCCAATGTATGTTTGTGCATCTTTCTGTTTATCATAATCAACCGTAAGCGATGTGTACTGAGATTTAGTGTAATCTTCTTCCTTTGTATTTTTATCATCACAACCTGCTATTGAACCAGGCACATTAAGAAGTTTTGATGTTCTCTTTCCTTCCTTTACAATACTATTTCCTTTAGAATTTGTTATTTGAAAAACCGCATCTTTTATGTCATAAGTAATTTTGTCAATGTTCTTACCCTTACATGTTACCGGAAATTCTATGCTATAACAAACCTGACTATTTTCTTCGCTGCCACACATCGCTCCGGCAAATCCATTTGTGTCATCTATTGATGAATCACCTTTTGTCAATGTTTGTGCGTTTACCCTAATAGAAAAACCATACTGGCTATTTGTTGTAGCCTGATTATTTCCAAGCTGGCTAATACCAACAACAAGTGCCATGCATACTGCAACAGCAACTGCCGGTTTAATAAAATTAATTTTTCTTCTCATATTATTTTTTCTGAATAACTGCTTCATCTCTTCCTTTTTATTCTGTTCAAGATGAATTTTGTCCAGTGCACTTTTATAATCGCTATTCATATTCAACCTCCATTATCTCTTTTAATTTTTTTCGAGCTCTTGTAAGTTTTGAATTAATTGTGTTTTGTTTTTGTTTTAGGATTTTTGCAATTTCCTTTATTTTATATCCTTCATAATAATACAAATAAAGGACATTTCGCTCATCCTCCTTTAGCAATTGAAGTTCTTTGAGAATTTCTCCTTCTTTTTGTTCAAAAGGAATTTCCATATTCTCAATTGGTACCGTGCTCTTCTTTGTTAAAGATTTCTTATAGTCCAGACATTGATTAATAGTTACTCTGATCAGCCAGGATTTAATATGCTCTTCATCTTTAAAAATAACTCTTTTAGTCAATAGCTTTACAAAAACCTCCTGCACAATATCTTCAGCGTCATATTTATTAAACAAATATTGATATGCTATTCTAAAAATCATGTCAGAATAATTTTCTACTATCTCGTTATATTGTTGTTCTGTTTGAATGTTTAGCATCTTAACTCCTTTCATTAACTAACACGATTTAGAATAGTATTTTAGTGCATTTAATGAATTTTTTTCTTTTTGTATTTTCAAGCTATTTCTGGAAGGCTAAACATGATTTCTACCTCATTGATTTGTTCTATGGGGTATTTTCTAGCTATTTTCCGGGATTAAAAACATGATTTTTACCTCATAGAAGTGCTATTCTCATAATAATCTCATCCTATTAATCTATCTATTCCTTCTTCATCTGCCATAATTGCTGTTTCATAGAATTTCTTTACAGCTTTTATCATATACTCTGTATCCTTTACCCCTGCAGTTTCATAAGGTGAATGCATTGCAAGCTGTGCAAGTCCTATATCTACTGTGTTAAGTGAAACATGACTGTTTGAAATATTGCCAAGTGTTGAGCCACCCAGAATATCTGAACGGTTTACGTATGACTGAACTTCTACTTCTGCTTTTCTGCAGATTTCTTTAAATATAGCTGCCGATATTGCATCTGTTGTATATTTCTGGTTAGCATTGTATTTTATTACAATTCCTTTATTCATATATGGTCTATTAGTTGGATCTGCTTTCTCCTTATAATTAGGATGAACTGCATGGGCATTATCTGCTGAAAGCATAAATGATGCTGCACACGCTCTTATAAAATCCTCACTGTCTTTTCCCATACACATTGAAATTCTTGAAAGTACATCATAAAGAAATGACGAATCTGCTCCCTGCTTTGTTGTACTTCCTACCTCTTCATTGTCAAAAATAGCACATACATTAACACTTTTGCTATTTTCCTTATTATCTGTTAAAGCTTTAATACAACTAAAAGCACACATTACATCATCCAGTCTTGGAGCTGACATAAATTCATTATCTGCACCCCAAATTTTGCCCACTTCTCTGTTATATAAAAACAAATCTGCACTAACAATAGAATCCGCATCCGTGCCCGCTTCCATTGCAATTATTTTCTCAAACTTATCTTTTGAAGCAATCTCACCAAATAGCGGAATCATATCTTTCTGTGGGTTATATTTAATTCCATTATTAACATCCCTATTCATATGAATTGCAAGATTAGGTATTACACACAAGTCCCTGTCCACATTTACAAGAACAGGTTTAAGACCACTATCCTCTCTTACAATAACACGTCCTGCTACAGACAACGGTCTGTCAAACCAAGGTGCCATAAGCATTCCACCATACTTTTCTACATTTAATGTTACGTAATTATTGTCTTCAACCATTTCAGGATTCTCTTTTATTTTAAATGCAGGCGAATCGCTATGTGCTGCTGCTATTTGAAAATTGTAAAAATCCATATTATCAGGCACTTGAAAAGCAATTATTGATGAATCATTTCTTGTAACATAATACTTTCCACCCTGTTCAATCTTCCATTTATTTCTCTCGTTTAATTTTATAAATCCTGCCTTCTCCAGCATTGTTGAAAAATTCTTAACAACGTGAAAAGCTGTAGGACTTTCCTTAATAAAATCCATTAATTCTTTTGATATATCTATTTGATTATCCAACAACATAATTCCTCCTAAACTGATTTTAAAAACTTCCTATAAAAAATATACCCTACTCCACTTGTTATTGCTTCCGTCACTGGAAATGTTAGCCAGAATACATTTAATCCAAATCAGCTTCATTGTAGTATTACATTTTTTTAATGTCAACGAAAAAAAGGCAACTCCAAAATTAATTTGAAATTGCCTAATTTTATAATATTTAATTAACTTAAATATCTTATATAAATTTTTGAATCTTGCTTATTAACACATCAAGAAAACCTGTTGACTGTAAGAACAGAATCACCATTATTACAGGCATAATATAACGAATCATAACATTGTACAATTTCTTACGTGAAAACTTCTTGCCATTTAGTTCCATTTCTTCTACAATCCATGAAGGCTTGATTATCCAACCAATAAGAATTGCTGACAACAATGAAATAAAAGGCATAAGGAAGCTGTTACTAATGTAATCCATAATATCCAAAAGCTGACCTGTGCTTCCGTTTGGAAGTTTTACTTCCACATAGAAAATACTGTAACCTAAAGCTATAACTGCTGTTGCAATTAAATAAATAATAGATAAAACGCCTGTTGTTTTCTTTCTCTCTGTATGGAAAAGTTCCATACAGTTAGCAGCAATTGATTCCAGTACTGAAATACATGAAGTTAATGCTGCAAAACCTGCCAATAAGAAGAACAATAAACCTACTATTCTACCTGCCATTCCCATTCTGAAAAATACATTTGGAAGTGACACAAACATAAGTCCCGGACCTGCTGACATTCCATCAAGTCCTGAGAAAACAAATACGGCAGGAATAATCATCATACTGGCTAAGAAAGCAACTCCTGTATCCATAATTTCAATCTGTGATACTGCTTTATTAAGATTAACATCCTTTTTTACATAAGAACCATATGTAATCATAATTCCCATTGAAACGCTTAATGAGAAGAATAACTGACTCATTGCATCCAATGAAACCTGAAGGAATTTCTGAACTGTAATTCCTGACATATCAGGTGTCAAATAAACTTTCAATCCCTGAAGACCTGTTCTAACTGTTCCGTCATCTAATGTTGTCTTTAGAGTTAATGAGAAAATAGCAATTCCAACTACCATAACCAAAAGAACCGGCATGATAAACTTTGAAACTCTCTCTATTCCCTTCTCTACGCCGTTATATACAATAATTGCTGTTAAAAGCATAAATACAATACCGTACCAAACTGATGAAGGTGATGTAATAAAGTTAGTAAAGCAATTGTCTGCAACTGCTTCCTTTCCTGAACCTAAAATATAAATAGCAATATATTTTAAAATCCAACCACCTATTACCGCATAATAAGTCATAATAATAACCGGCACAATAAAAGTAATCACACCTAAAAACTTCCATTTCTTTCTCATTGATTCATATGCATAAATGGCACTTTTCCCTGTTTTTCGTCCAATGGCAATATCTGTTGTTAACAATGTAAAACCTACTGTTAAAACAAGTACCAGATAGATAATAAGGAAAAGTCCGCCTCCATCCTTTGCTGCAAGATATGGGAATCTCCAAAGATTTCCTACACCTACGGCACTTCCTGCTGCAGCAAGAACGAATCCTATCTGCCCGCTAAATCCACTTTTTTGTTTCATAATTTTTCTACCTCTTAAATTTTTTATTTTCTACTTTTTTATATTTAAAATATTAAGCCAGTGAAGTTAAATTGTACCATATTTAAGGCCTTTTAACAACATTACATAAAGTTTAATATTTGTTAATTTTTTTAATAAAGCAAAAAAATCCTGACAAGTTTTCTTTTTTACAGCTTAACCTGTCAGGATATTTTTAATAAATTTATTTATTTTTTATTTAATTTTTTTATTTGACATAATATACTCTGTTTTCTTTTCTTGGTGCTGCCTTTGGTTCATCACCTTCAACATAACCTAATGCGCAATGACCGATACCAACATATTCTTCTTTAATGCCTAATGATTTAAGAAGTTCTTTGCCCCATTCTGTTTCAAATTCTTCTTTTGCACGGTGAATCCAACAACTTCCAATTCCTAAATCGTGAGCTGCCAACATAAGATTTCCCATTACAAGACTTCCATCATAAATTCCTGTAGGCCAATCCTTCTTTGCCAAAACTATTAGCATTGCAGGTGCTCCATAGAACGGATCAAAACCTTCTTTCCAACCACCTATTTTGCAATTCATTTCAGAGATTTTGTCACGTAATTCCTTATTTGTAACCTGAATAATTATAGTGTTTTGAGTCCCTTTTCCACTTGCAGCATAAAGACCAGCTTCGATTATTTTGTCAATAATCTCCTGTGGCACCATATCTGCCTTATACTTACGAATACTTCTTCTTTCTTCCATTGCCTTTAAAACATCACTCATTCTTTGTTCCTCCTTTAAATTTGATTCCATATTTCTCATTTTAGCACATATTTTTCAAGAAAAATTTCAAAATCAACATCTGAATTAGATTTCATATGGTCAGGATTTCTGTTTTTGGAAGTGAAATTTCTCCAAGCTGTAATGTGTATCTAATGCAAAACTGTGGAACTGAAACAACAATAGCTTTTAATTTTTTGTAACTTTTTTATGTTTTGTCTTAATTTTTGTAACTTATCTTTTTATTTTTAATGTTCTTAAATATTCTTTTTGCTCTGATGTAATTCTATAGCTTTCTATCGATTTTTGAATTGCCTTATTGTGTGTCCACACATCAAGTTTTTTCTCTTCAATGAAAGGAATAATGCTGTCATATTGCTTTGCCAAAGCTGTTGCAAAATACCATGCGCGCATCATATTAACGTAATATTCTTCTGACTGAACTCCTGCAACTTTATTAGCATATTCAATTTTAAAATTGTCATCCAAATAGTGTTTCATAAGCATACTAATTCCAAAACGGATTGTGTATGGCTGGTCTGATTTTATGTATTTGTTAATTTTTTCAAGGAAGTCTTCCAAATTCTTCTTTACAATTCGAAGTGACAGCAAATCACACGTAGCCCAGTTGTCTATGTATGGAAGAAACTTCTCCAACTCTATTATTAATTCATCATAATCTTTAATCTGTTCAAGCAACATTCCATGGAGATTATTTTCTTCATAATATTTGTGGGGAAGCACCTTCATAAACTCCTTTGCTTCTTCTGTTTTTCCAAACTGCTTTGCGTAACTTCTAAGTACCGGAGTTCTGACACCTATAACCTTCTCCTTGTCTATCGTTGGCATTAATTTGGCGTGAAAATCTCTATATTTCAAGTCCTGTAATTCAAAAAGCTGTTTTTGTACTTTAACTGCTATATCTTCTTTCATAATCTGCTCCTAATACTTTTTATCTTACAAATATTATAGCATTGTTTTTTTGTGTGGTATATTATTTTCAATGTTTTGTTTGAAATGTAATGAATATATTTGAAGATTTCTCTTCACTTTTTCTGTAATTCTTAAAAAGAAGCTTCTCTAGGCAGAACAGCCCACACCAAAGCTTTCGCTTTAGCGTGGGCTGTTCCTTTATCATTATTTACAGATAGCCAATTTATTTCTTCACCTTTACAGTCTTGACTGCCGACCATTTTCCATAAACATACTTTCCGTTTACAATTCTGTAAGCTCTAATTTTTACGTATGCTTTTTTCTTTTTAATGTTGGTAATCTTCTTTGTTGTGTATGTTGTTTTTGTTGTCTTTACTGTTGCTGCCTGCTGTTTTTTCTTTTTCTTGTTTTTCAATTTTTTGTTGTTTCCATATTTAATCTGGAAGCCTGTAACTCCGGCAGTCTTTGTTAATGTAAGTTTGATTTTCTTACCCTTTGCATTTTTTGCTGTTTTAATTTTTACAGTACCTACAGGTGGATTTTGTGGTGCCTTAATAGCATTCTTTAATGCTGTTGCTGCACTGTTTACTGTTGCCTGTGAAGGATTATATTGTGATGCAACTGTTGCTGCCTGACTATATGCAGCATTTACATTAGGATATACTGTCCAATAGCCTTTGTTGCTATTTACATCACCTACTGCTCTAAGTAATTCTGTCTTGTCTGCCAAATTGATTTTTGAAACACCTGTTGCCTGGTAAGTATCAATTCCTACATCAGCACCATAACCAAATAAAGTAAACATTACTCTGATTACATCACCATTCTTTACTGTTACTTTATCTCCTGACTGATAGATGTTTCTTACTGTTGGGTTTGTGCTGTCCTTGCCGTCTTCTCTGTTAAATGTCTTACCACTATATACTGCACTGTTATTTACAGTAAATACCCAACCTGACATTCTCCAGTAATCACCTTCTCCAAGAGCTGTATCTGAATTACCAAGATTCTTGTTTGTATTTGGTGCACTAATGCCTTTTCCTTCGTGAAGTAATCCATCATCCTGACCAATATATGAATAAGTATATACATCCTGCATATTGGCAATTTCATTAGGTATGTTTGCCACTCTGCTATTGTCTGCACCAAGAATTGATGTTAAATACCAACCACTTGTTGTTGAATAATAATAGTTTAATGTATTATCATTCATATATCTGTCGATTACTGTTTTAACCGTGTCTCCATTGTTAATTGTCACCTGAACAGGTTCAGCATAAAGTCCCTGACCTATTGATAATTTTTCGACAGTAAGTGTAACTTTACCTGTTGAAGCTGCCTTTGTTTCCTTAGGCATTACAACAATTGATGTTGCCATAAGAGCTACACTTAATACTACTGATAATGCTTTTTTCATTTCAAACTTTTCTCCTTACATTTTTGACTAATCCTAACTTTATTTTTCAATAAAATTAGCTTTGTAAATATTTTATTTTAAAACCTATATATGTATATAGTCATTTATTTAACTTTCCTACATTTTAACTTTCTTAATTTTTGAATAAGCTCCATAAACATTAGTTTCTTCATCTAACTTATAAGCTCGAATTTTAAAACTATATTTATTTCCCTTCTTTAAGCTAATAACAGCTTTTACTTTTTTTGCTTTCTTAACTGTCTTTACGGCTTTGAATTTACCAGAATTAGTTTTCATATATACTACATAACCTGCTGCATCTGAAATCTTCTTCCATTTAAGTGTAACCTTCTTGCCCTTCTTCTTTGCTGACTTAATTTTTACTTTTGCAGGCTTAGTTACTACAGGTTTTGATACATTTACAGTACATATTGCAACTACCTTACCATCTGCTGAAACTGCGGATATATAAGTTGTTCCGGCTACATCAGCTGTAACATTTCCTGACCGGTCAACTGTGGCAATTGATTCATTAGCTGAAATCCACTTAATGTTTTTATTACTTGCATTTGAAGGATTTACTGTTGCATCTAACTTAAAAGTTCCACCCGGATTAAGATTTATTTCATTACTATTAAGTGTAATGTTTGTAACAGAAGTTTCCACTTCGATGAAAAATTCTGTTTTTAATTCATTATGAGTTGTTGCTGTTATAATTGTACTTCCACTATTCTTTGATGTTACAACACCATTTGAATCTACTGTGGCTACTGAATTATTACTGCTTGTCCACTGAACATTCTTATTTGTTGTATCACTTGGAGTAATTTTAACCTGTAACTGACGAGTCTGGTTTAGCCCCATAGTTACTGTTTTATCTCCAACTCTTTCAATACCTCTTGCATCGATTCCATCGACACGGACAGTGCATTTAGCTTCAAAACCACCTTCTTCAGTTGTGATAACTATATCTGCATTTCCTTCGGAAACACCTGTTACAACACCATTTGCATCTACTGTGGCTACTTTTTCATTTAAACTCTTAAAAGTAACATTAGTATTTGTTGCATTGCCTGGAAGTACAGAATATCTAATCTTTCCACTTCCACCTACAAACAAACCCATATGCTGATAGTCATTTGCCACTTCAATACCTGTTACAGGTTCAGGAATTATTACTGCTTCTGATTCTTCACTAACTGAATTGCTGTAAAGATTTGCATCAGCCTCATTTTCATCCAAAATTGCTTTTACAGTATAAACGTATTTACCTGAAGTTAAATCTTTATCTTCAAAAGCTGTATCTGTTCCTTCATATATATCATTAACAATACCTGTAATTTTGTTATATCTTGACAAAACATATGAAGAGGCATGAGCTACTTTTGTCCAGTTAACATTGATGTTTTTGTCATTTCTAACTGCTGTAACTTTAGACTTATCAAGTTCTTTTGAAACATAAACAACACATGTTTTCTTAACATTTGGATTATCCTTTGAAGCAATTGTAATATCTGCTCTTCCTACAGATTTTCCTGCTACAACACCATTCTTTACTTCTGCCACTGCTTCATTAGATGAACTCCATACAATGTCTGTCTGACTTGTGTTAGAAGGTGAAAGGTTGTACTCAAGCTCAACTTTGTTGTCTTCTTCCTTATCTAAATTAAGCTTTTTGCTGGTGTAATTTAAATTAATACTTTCTACAGGAACATTAGTCTGGTCATATACCTGTATCTCATAAATTTCAAAACAATATGCGCCAAAAGTAATACCCTGTAATCTTAAATGTGATGTTGTTACTGCTTCTTTTAATCGAATATTTCTATATTCTGATGCTATACCACTGGTTACTTCGTACATGTCTGTCCATGTTTCACCGTCATCTGAAGTCTGTAATTTGTAACCTTTCATATAGCCACCGCCCCATTTAACTTTTACTGTATCAAAAGTCTGTGGGCTGTTCCAACTTAAAGTTATGTTTTCGTTAGCTTTTTCTTCATCAGTTACTGTTTGATCCTGAATGTACTCTGTTCTCCACATAGTGCCTTCATCGCCGTCAATTGCTTTTTCTGCACTGTTTTCACCATCATCACTTGATGCTACTGCTGTGGCATTTTCTGCAAGATTAGGCACTTCTTTTTCTTCAACGCTTCCTACTGTAAAAATCTGCCATTCGTACATACAATAACCGTATATTTCCATTGTTCTTTCTTCCAATTCGATTTTTACATATCTTGCATTAGTTGGTGCAAAATCATATTTAAATCTTCCTTTTTCTCCTGCTTCTTCTGATGCAACTTCCATCCAGTCTGTTTTGTTTTCAGAAACATAAATTTTATATTTCTTTGCTGCTGCATTTTCCCAATATAGTATGACCTTATCAATTTCATAACTTCTTCCTAAATCCATACTCCAGGTTTGTGGATCTTCATAAGGATTGTCTTTATTCGAACTTACACATGCTGTCTGGTATCCTCTTTCAAGATTTCCATCTGTTAAAAAGTCTGGTTTATTGTATTCATTAGTATTGAAAGAATTAGAAACATTAACCGTTCTGTTATAAGCTACATTTCTACCTAATGGTTGACCTTCGTAAGCAAACGCAGGAGTGTATAATGTGGCAACCATTGTGGCAACACTTAATAAACACGCTACTAATTTTTTCATTTTGCCTCCTTTTTAAATATTAAAAGGCTATCTTTTTGCAGGATGATACGACATACCTCCTATGCCCACCCCTCAAAAAGACAACCTTCTAATTAGTGCTCTTTTTTGATGTTTTTAATTAATTATTTACTTGATTTTAAGTTTTTTCTTGAATACCTTAATAGCTTTCTTGTTGCCCTTAAGTTTAGTCTTCTTTGCTTTGATATTCTTCTTAACTTTACTGCTTAAAACATTTTTCTTTACAGTCTTAAGCTTTTTGCCCTTGAATGTAATCTTTTTAATCTTGTTGTCCTTTGTGAATGCCTTAGCCTTAATAGTCTTAACTGACTTGCCGATTACTGCCGTCTTAAGCTTTGTACATTTCTTGAATGCATTCTTTCCAATAGTAGTTACCTTGCTGCCAATTGTAAGCTTTTTAAGTGCCTTACATCCTGCAAAAGCGTTGTTTCCGATTGTTGTTACATTCTTGAAATTAATCTTGTTTAACTTCTTACAATTACTAAATGCAGCCTTACCAATAACCTTAACATTGGCACCAAATGTAACTTTCTTAAGCTTCTTCATTGCCTTAAATGCATTGTCACCTACTTCTGTTACATTTAAACCATATCCCTTAAAGTTAGCTGTGTTTGGAACTGTAACCTTAGTTAATTTGCTCTTCTTAGCTGCTACTACACCGATAAGTTTTGTTCTACCTGATGTAATTGAATCAATTGCTGTTACTCTGTAAATGAAATCACCTACTGTATATTCCATTCCAACGTAAACACCATACTGTGTACGAACCTGATCATCTAATGATGTCTGGTCACCCTTTGGTGTTTCAGGATAACTAGTTTTTGAAGCTGCCTGAATCTTATTCCATTCATCTGTGCAATTCTTGATTTTTTCGTCAAAATACTTATCGTCAGTATCATCTGAACCTAAAGTCTTTGAATTATCAACTGTAGGCTGTTCTTTTACGATAGTCTTATCAGCTATTGCATCATCACTTGGCTGTTTAACATTTTCATCCTTATTAGCCACAATTAAACCAGTACTTGGATCTGTTGGATATGCATCCTTTCCATCTCCTCCGTCCTTTGAATAGTCATAGCTATTAGGTAATGATACTGATGTTTTGTTACGGTAGTATAATAATCTCTGGATAGCATAACCACCCTTTTTACCTGATACTGTCTGTGAAGTTTCACCTGTTGTAATACCACAACCTGTACCATTAATAATTCTGTTAATACCTACCTTTGGTCCGCTACCGTTGGCGATTTCTACAATACATGCATTTTCAATTAATACATCATCTGCATTAGGAACTTCAATGGCATTATGTAAGAAAATTTCTGCTCCGTTAGTGTTAATGAATACATCGTAAACACCAAGACCTATTGCGTAGTGGTGTTTAACATCATTTGCTACTTTGTATGCTGAATATCCCTTAACTGTATTATTATGTGACATCCATTCTTTCTGATCCTGTGGATCATAACATTTTTCATTCTGTAAGAAGAATGTCTTACCATATTCACCTCTCCAGATAACATCGTATTTCTGGAAATGTTCAATAAATAAACCATAAGCTGTTACGTTATCGCCATTTACAACAAGACCGTGATCTGCTGTATTTTCATACCAACCTGTGTTATCACCGTGGTCTGCTCTCCAAATCCATGTTTCATCAATAATAGTATTGTTACTGTTAACAACTATACATGAACCTGTTGTTCCAAGGTCGCCTGTTCCACCTACCCTACAGATAACATCCTGTAATACACAAGGGTTATTTGAATGGTCAACATTTGCTCCTTCATATCCTACTTCTAATAATGTGTTTGTATGTTTTCCGGCATCTAAAATTACGCCTGCGATTTCAACACCACCGATATCGTAATTTTCTTCTACCTTTGTATAATCACTATTCCACTTCTTACCAGCTACTCTGATAAATGTATCAGTATTCTTATCAGATGAAGTAAATGTAGCCATACCAAGACCAAGAACTATTGTATTTTCATGTGTTACTTCAATAGCTTTGTCTAATTTGTAAATACCAGGCTGAAGAAGAAGGTTATAACCTTTTCCTAAAGCTGCATTAATTGTGTCTGCTGTATCTACATCAGGGTTAGCAATATAGAAACTGTCTAATCCTAACGATTTGCCTTTACCCATATCATTTTCTGACCATGAAACGCCTGTCGTATCTTTTCTTACTGCAGGTACAAATACCTTGTAGCTATCTGTATCTTCATCGAAGTATAAGAATGGTTTTTCTCTTGTTGCATCTGTCTTGTCTAATACTGTTGTACATCCATTAGTTGCCCAGTTTGAAATACCATTATTCTGTAATAAGCTTCCACCTGCGTTAAAGTAGTTACCACTGTTATCCTTTAATGTTGTTCCATCAACATTCTTACATCCCTGAACAACCTGGTTCCAGTTAATACCATATATAGAGCCATTTTCTGTCTGCTTTGTTGTAAATTCACAGTTTCTGTAGTAATACTGCTGCTGACACCATGAACCTACTGAATCATGGAACTTTGTATCAGAAATATATCCGCCGCTGGCCCAAGCATTGTCTCCCCATGTCCACTGAAGTAATGTCTGTCTTTCTACATTAAGTCTTCTTGCAGGAGCTGCCTGTGATACTGCCCACTTAAATGAATCTTCCCAATAGTTAGGATTTTCTGTTGTCTGTGCAATAGTAAAGTTTTCAACGTCAACCCAGAAGTTACATGTTACGTTACCATTAGCTAAAGCTGCTGGTGTTTTAATATTCTTTAATCTTACATCGTAAGGTGTTTTTCCTAAACCAATAACCTGTGTGTAGTAACCTACATCATACGCATCTGCTACTGTTTCTGTATAATCACCAGGTTTAAAAGCGAATGCGTAACGGTTCTTACCAAACTGATCATAATGCTGATATCCAAAGATTTCATTTACCTTATCAGAAATTGCATCCTTGTCATCTGCATCGTTAAATACGTATACATTCTTACCAAACTTAGAAATTTCCAATGAATATGGTTCTGATTCTTCTCCATTAACATTACCGTTAACTGCCTGAACTTTATAATAGTTCTTGTATTTTGATGTTGTGTTTGGATTTGTATCTGTATAACTTGTTTTTGCTCCGTCTATTGAATCAATTAATTTGTATTCTGCATAACGGCCTTCTGCCCTGTAAATATTATATGACTTAGCATTTGCTGCCTTATTCCATATAATAGTCTGAGCGCCTGTCTTGTCATTTCTCGTAACATCTGTTATTTCAGCTTTAGCCGGTTTAGTCTGAGATAATGTTGTTGTAAATGCAATTTCACTATCTGCATATGCACTGTATGAACCTGCTTCCTTAGTATTAGTAATTGTTCTAATCTTAAAGAAGTATTGCTTTTCTGATAAAAGATTATTTACAGTCATCTTATTCTTTGTTGTTAAACCTGCTGATCTGTAATTTCCATTTTCTGAAGTTGAATACATAACTTCAAATGCTGAATAAATATGTTCCTTTGGTGTTGTCCATGAAACCTGAACGCTATCACCTGAAACATCAGATAATGTTACTTTTCTTGCTTTCTTTGGTTCATCACCTGTATACATAATGAACTTTTCTTCATTGCCAACCTTGTCTCCTAAGTGATACTTTGAACTTACCGCAAGCTTTGTATGTTCTGTTCCTTCTTCGTCTTTGTACTTTCCTAATGTGAATATTTTTTCATCTGCACTGCTACCAAAAGAAACTGTTCCATCATCATTGTGCTGGATTCTTACTGATTCCCATCCTGTTGGTGCGTAATCATTTGCTACTGTTCTAGCGTCCTGATAAATAATATCATCAGCATTTGCTGCCCAAACTGTATTTCTTGACTTAGTAGCGAAGTTAACTACTTCGTTAGCCTTGTCATCAATTCCATTATTCTTGTATGTTCCATAATATGTAGTGAATTTTCCATCGTCACTTACATTGTTGATAGATGTAAATTTCTTATCTACCAAGATTGGATCATTCTTTACACCACTAACAGTAATTATGTTTCCGTTTGCCACATTAACAAAGAAAACTTCTGCGTGGATTGTTGTCTCTTCGGCACCGTCAATTGCATCTGTGCTTGTTGCTGCTGATGCTGCCATTACAGTCATATTAAATGTCTGTGATGTAAATAACATTGCAACTGCCAAAACAATTGACAATAAAGATTTATACATCTTTTTCATCTTCATTTTTCTTCCTCCTAAATAAATTCAAACAATAAAAACACTATTCTCTTTTTTGTGTAAGGTTGACATTAAAACGTTTTTATTTTCTTATATTTTAGCACTTATTGATATATTTTTTCAAATTCGAAAATGTTTTTAAGCACTCTACACAAATAGTCTCTTTGTTTTTTTTGCACTTTGCATATATATTTTATTGTTTTTTTTATTGTTTTTCTTGTTTTTTATTAATTTGCATTTTTTGTCGCAAAAACGTTTTTATTGGTTTTTGTTTAAAAACGTCTTTTCTTTTTACTAATAATCCTGTTTTATTTTACTAATAATGGTATTTTCTTTCACTAAACTCTCTCTTTTTCGCCACTTTTAAGCAAAAAAGAACAGCCGGATTTAATTCAAAAATCAATCTGACTGTTCCTTTTTTATAAATTTAATCTAATGCTAATATTCCATTTGTGGCAATTACTTCTTAAATTTAACTTTTCGGTTAGACCACTTACCATAATAAACTTCTCCATTTACTACTTTGTAAGCCCTGACCCTGATAAAGTACTTCTTGTTAGCCTTTAATTTCTTAATTGTAAATTTGGCTTTCTTATAGTTCTTTACCTTTGCTTTTTTAAATTTCTTTGATGTTGATATCATTACCTGATATCCTTTTACACCCTTTGCTGTTTTTAATGTAACTTTTAATTTCTTAGCACTTCTCTTCTTAGTTGCCTTTTTAATTTTAACCTTTGGTACCTTTACGGTTTGTGCAGTTTTTGTAGTTACAATTTCTGTTGTGGAAACTGTAGGTGTTTCCTTTGTTGTTTCAGTTTTAGTTGTCGTTCCTGTTTCTGACGGAGCAATTGTTGTAGGTGTCTGTGTTGTTGGCGCTACTGTTGTAGCCTTTTCTGTTGGTGCCTGTGTTGTTGGCACTACTGTCGTAGCTTTTTCTGTTGGTGCTACTGTTGTTGGTGCCTGTGTTGTTGGCACTGCTGTTGTAGCTTTTTCTGTTGGTGCTACTGTTGTTGGTGCCTGTGTTGTAACCGGCGCTACTGTTGTGGTTTTTTCTGTTGGTGCTACTGTTGTAACCGGTGCCACTGTTGTTGGCTTTGAACCTGTGCCATCCTTAAATGTATATGTTATCTGTGTAGCAGCTGACATTTTTCCGTTTTTAACAGATCTTACTGATACTGTATAGTCGCCATTTCCATTTGCAAAAACATCTGCTGTCAAATTAATTGAACTATTTACAGAGCTTCCTGCAAATACTCCATCCACATATACATTATAGTTTTCAATATCATTTGATGGTGCCTGCCATGCAAAATAATATGGAAGATCTTTGTTTCCTGCATATGTTAATCCAATTGGTGCAGGTATTGTATCATCTTCATCTATCTTTGTAGTAGGAGCAACTGTTGTTGGTGCTACCGTTGTAGCTTTTTCTGTTGGTGCTACTGTTGTAGGTGCCTGTGTTGTTGGCACTGCTGTTGTAGCTTTTTCTGTTGGTGCTGCTGTTGTTGTTGGTGCCTGTGTTGTAGTTGGTAATGCTGTTGTAACTTTTACAGGTTCCTTATACAAGTAAACATCATATGTTGAGTTGTCCGCTAATGTTACTTTAAATAAATTCTGTCCTTCTTTTACAGAATCAACAGGGAATCCTACTCCGGCTCCTTCTATCTTTGCTTCTTCTGCTGTTGTTGAAGAAACTGCCACTGGAAATGTTGTATAAATAACTGATGCTCCATCTGCATTTTTTTGAATATTAACAATATTAACTTTGTCTGATTCACAATATGCTTTATATTTATTTACAAGCTTTCCTCCTTCTGCTCCATCTTCAAGATATTTAACACCTGACCAATCAACATCTATTACTTTATGTGTTGTTGGAGTTTCTGTTACTTTTTCTGTCGTAGTCGCTGCATCTGTTGGCTTTTCTGTTGTAGCACTATCTGCTTCCTGAACAGATGATATACTAATGTTATCAATAACTGTTCCTGCAGGCATACCACTCATTTCCATTACTGCAGTATTCTTTGAATCTGCTGTAATCTGAAGAGTTTTAGTATTGATTCCGGCATTTACATTGTATTGTACTGTTCCTAAATCTACGCTGTCATTTTCACCTTCATTCTTCCAATGCATATTTCCGGCATTAGTTGAATTAAACTTTAATGTTACATTATATTTTTTACCTTGCACTAAATTCATCGGATACTTAAGTTGTGTTCCCCATGTACCCGCATTTCCACTTGTACTATTCAATTTAATACTTAAATCAGACAATTTGCTTCCTTTATAACTCATTGCTCCATTGTCCCAGCTTCCTGCATATAATGTACAATCTCCCACTGTTGTTACAGCCTTATCAGGAACTGATTTGTAACCATCTGTATCCGGCTGACTACTTCCACCATCAGGATTTAACTCTCCACTTCCTGAATATGCCCTAACATAATCTACTTCCATTGTTGCTGACTGAAATGAATCATTTGGTGCTGTGTTTCCCGTATAACCTGTTGCATTACTTCCCAATGCCAGATTTAATAAAAAATAATGATTTTTTCTAAATGCATAAGCATTGTCATCATTAAGATATGCTGTCAAATAAATATTATTATCTACATACCACTTAATTGTATTTTCATCCCAAATCACACCATATGTATGCCAACCATTAATACCATTGTTGTTATCACTATAATAATAATATGCAGGAACACTATAACTTCCCCAAAATATATGATTATATGGTGTATTATAAGAACTTCCACCTGCATTCCAGTGAATTGTTCCCTCAACATAGTTTCTTGAATTAGCATGTTCCATAATATCTAATTCCCCACACCATGGCCATGCTGTTCCATCATCTCCCATCATCCAAAATGCCGGCCAGACACCATCCTGGTTTCCACCATTTACCTTAATACGTGCTTCCATTTTTCCATATTTAAAGCTTTTTTTACCTGCTGTTTTTAAACGTGCAGATGTAAATCTACAATTACTGTAGTTTTCTCTTTTTGCAACTATTTTTAATGTTCCATCTGATACATATGAATTGTCTGTACGGTCTGTATAATACTGAAGTTCATTGTTTCCCCAGCCACTGCCACCTGTTTCACGTGTCCATACATTTGTATTAAGAGAATCACCATCAAATTCATCACTCCACACAAGTTTCCATGATGATTCTGCTTTTACCTGGTTAACACAAGGTATACATGGTATTAATCCTAAAACCATAGTTGTTGTCAAAATAATTGACAAAATTTTCTTACGCATTTTTTTCCTCCTTTAAAATTTATTAATATAGCCGGACAATCTGTTACAACTGCCCGACTATTCATTTTTTATCTTTAGCTTTTTTATTATTTAGCTATTTTTTTACTTTCTTCTTACCACTCCATAAACCATATACTTTCTTTCCACCAACTATTTTATAACCGCGTACTTGAACGTAGAGTTTTTTAGCTTTTTTCAATTTACGTGCATAAACCTTTACATTAGTTTTGCTAACAAACTTTGTAATTGTTTTCTTTTTTGTAAATTTCTTAGTTGAAGAAACTCTTATCTGATATCCTGTTACACCAGATATTTTCTTAAATGAAACTTTAATCTTTGCAGATTTGTGTTTTCTCTTAGCAACTTTAATTTTTGCTTTATTAATCATAACTTTCTGATCTGCTGATGTTTCTTTTTTTGTATTATCAACACTTGTTTCCTTATTTCCTGTAGTCACTGGATTTGTTGATATATCAGTTCCTTTTGTTGTTGGCACAACTGTTGTAGCTTTTTCTGTTGGTGCCACTGTTGTAGCTTTTTCTGTTGGCGCCTGTGTTGTAACTGGTGCTACTGTTGTAGCCTTTTCTGTTGGTGCCTGTGTTGTAACTGGTACTACTGTTGTGGTCTTTTCTGTTGGCGCCTGTGTTGTAACCGGTGCTACTGTTGTTGGTTCATTATTTTTAAATTTTGCAAGAAATTCTGCATTTTCATTAACAAATGTATTCTTATTCTGTGATGAATCCCAGTTAATTGACCATGACATAATTCCCCTTATTCCCGGATAATTATTATTAAGCTCTGTGAACGCACTTTGAAGTACTTCATTTGTTACCTGACCACTACCTGCTGCACTCTGTGATGAAGGTACTCCGATTACTACCTGATCAGGTCTAAGTGGTGCAAAATATGTTGACTCATCAGTTGAATTTGTATAATAAGCTCCAACATGGAATCCCTTAAGAAGCATTTCGCACATTGCTACTATTCCTTCTTTTGTTCCCATATTATATGATGTTCCATCAAGTCCTGTAATAGGTGATGAATTGTATAACTGAACATGCACATAAGATGTTTTGTCTCTAAGTGCATTAATCATTGGAAGATAAACTCCCGCTCTTGTGTCACAATACTGGTTAATTCCACCATAGAATGAATAACCTAACTGTACATAAAATGTTTCAGGTGCCCATGAAAGTATGAAATCATTTCCATAGCTATCACAAATTGTACGAATGGCTTTAATCATATTTACAACTTTAGGTGATGTTGGATTATTTATATCTTTATCATTTCCACTTTCAAACTGTACTGAAGACTGTTCAAGGTCAATATCAATTCCATCAAATCCATATTCATTTATAATTGACTTTATATCACTTACAAACTGATTTACAGCATTGTCTGATGTTAATGAGAAATATCCTTCATAACCACCAATTGACAACACAATCTTCTTTCCCTGTGCCTGTAATGACTTTACGTCTTTCTTAAAGTCATCCTTTGTGTAATCACTTGTAAGACCTGATATATCAAACTTCATCTTTCCGTCAGTACTTCCTGCCTTTTCAGGTTCTGCAAATGAAATATTAATAACATCCCAGTTTTTGTCCACATCTCTAAGCTTAATAAATGGATTTCCGTCATTATTCCATGTATGGTAGTAGCCAATCATTAATCTTGATGAAAGACCTGTTGTTACTGTTCCCGGATTTGTTGTCTGTTCTGGTGCTTTTGTTGTTGTAGCTGTTGTCTGAACAGGCGTCTTTGTAGTAGCGTCCTGAGTCAATCCCTGGACTGTTACTTCTATTGTCTGCCCTTCTGTTTCATATCCATTCAAATTAGCTGTTACTCTAATAGTATGTTTTCCGTTAGTTGTAAAAGTATATGTTGTTGATGTTGCCACAGTATATGATTCAATATACTGCCCATCTATGTATACTTTGTATGTCTGTCCACTAGCAATCTGTTCCTGTGTCTGACCCCATACATATGTAACTTTTCCGGCTTTCTGTTCCTGAATTGTTAAACTGATTACTTCTGTTGGTTTTAATTCAGGCTGACCTGCTGCAGTTGTTTCGTTCTTTGTTGTTGGTGCTACTGTTGGTGCTTCTGTAACTGGTGTTTTAGTTGTTGGAGCAACTGTAGTAGCTTGCTTTGTTGTTGGTTGCTCATGTTTCTCTAATGAATCCATAAGAGATGACATTGATTTTGCCCATGTATAATTATTTGTAGCATCCCAGTTTATTGACCAAGTCATAACACCTCTTAATGTTGGGTATGCTTTTGGTGCTGTAAAGTTTCCTGATGATGTTCCATTAACAAGAGCTTTTACTGCTGTTGAAATTATGTCTGTTGACACATATCCACTTGATGCAGCTTTAGATGTTGATGGTAATCCCAGTGCAACCTGATCAGCTCTAAGTCCGTTTTCTAACAATAATGTTGAAAGGGATGTTAAGAAATCTGCTGTTCCAACCTGTGCATTAAATCCATTGTATCCATTCATTGCCCCTGAATTATAGAACTGTGGATAACAAATTGTAAGAATATCTCTAATCTTATATGCTAATCTGTAATATGCAGATGTAGCCATTGTTCCGTTAGGATTTGTATCCTGGAAATAATATGTTTCAGGTGCCATTGTAATAATAAAATCTTCACCAAAATGATTACGTACAGTTCTAAGTGCTTCTGCTATATAATCTGTTCCTGATACTGCACCTCCTTCAAAGTCAATATCTACACCTTCAAATCCATATTCTTCAATTATTGAAATAAGGCTTGTTGCAAACTGATTTGCAGCTTCCTCATTTGTTATATAAGTAGTTCCTTCTGCTCCACCTACAGAAATAATTACATGCTGACCTTTTGCCTTAGCATTTTTAATATCCTGAATAAATTGTGCTTTAGTATAACCACCTAGCGCATTAGACAAATCCTTATCAAGTTCAAATGTAACTTTGCCCGGTGTTGTTGATGAGTTAGCAAAAGATACACAAATCATATCGTAATAATCCGGTACATCTGAAATCTTTAATGCTGTTGAGCCATTAAGGAAATTATGCCAATAACCTGTTACCATATGTTCCGGTAATTTAGAATTAACTGTATAGTTATTTTCTGTTGTTTTCTGCTCACTTCCATTATTTTTAGTTGTCTGAACTTCTCCTGCAACCAAATCAGTTCTTAATTTCCACAATGTTGCCGCATCTGTTGGTGACCATCCTAAATTAGATGTATGAGCGTATGTACATTCGTAAACATTGCCCTTGTGTTGAACAAGATCTCCCAATCTATATACAACACTATTTGGAGACCATTCAGGGTACTTTCCAGTTGCCTGTTTTGTTGTATCATTTTCTTTTTTTGTTGTAACAGAAGCTGTTGTTACTTGCTGTCCCTTTGTTGTATTTTGTTCTTTTGCTGTTGTCTGTGTCTGACTATTTGTTGTTTGCTGAGATTTTGTTGTAACATCCTCAGATTGTTCTACATAATCTCCATTTTTATAAACAACTTTTGTTGACAAAATTTCGCCTGCTGAAACAGCTTTTTGTCTTAATGTTATTCCTTTTATATTTTGAGCATTAGCTGTTCCTTTTCCTGATTTAAGTGTAAATGTTAATGAAGCTCCCGGCTCTAATGTTTTTGAACTCCACTCAGGTGGCGTAACAACAGTTTTTCCATTTTCTGTTGTAATTGTACCTCCTGCGCTCCAATCTCCTGATAAAGTTTCGCCATTTTGTGTTTCAATTGATATTGAAGGATAACTTAATGTTTTTCCGAAATATTCTGCCCAAGGCATTACTGAAATATCTTTTGAACCACTTGCTTTTGTTACTGATGAGTTAGTATTTTTTAGTGTAATTGTATAAGAATCACCTGATGTTGTAACTGTTGTTTCAACTCCATCATTAGCAGGAGCAACTATCTTCTGATTAGGAATTGCTGCTGAACCATACAATGATTCTTTCATTGTCTTAGTTATTGTGCTGGATGCATCTAAAGAAGCCATCCATGAAATAAGACCACCTAAGTGTTTCTGTTTTACATATTTGCCTTTTTCTGCTACCGATTCTTCAGTATCACAAGTAAAGAACATTCCTGAAGATTCACTATAGTAATAGTTAGCCTTTGCAACATCATCCCAATATTTAGTCAAATTATATTTGCTTACTAATGAATCAATATCTGAATATGCATATGTTACACCATTTTCGCCTGTTGCATCTGCATATAATCCTGGATTTTTAGAATCTCTTCCTGTGTCTTTCTTTACTTCTTTCCATCCTCTTGTATAAGGTGCAACACCAACTACGATTTTTGAATAATCAATGTTGTCCCCATATTTATTTTCTAAATATTTAATACATGAATCAACTGAAAGTCCTGCATCTCCCTCGTCATAAGCAGGATTAGTATAAAGTGCTGTCTGGTGAGCTGTAAATCCTCCCCACGCACCATTTAAGTCATATGTCATCATATTAGCAAAATCTACGATTTTTAAAACTTTTTCGTATTCAATTGCTGCCATCATTTTAGGCGATGCTGACATGGCAACTGACAATTCATAGTGTTTATTATCTTTTGCTCCATAGCTGTCCAGTGCATCTCTTATGGCTTGAAGAAGTAATGTATAGTTCTGTGTATCTGCTGCTGAACCTTTACATCCTTTATCAATTGCTACACCATTTCCTTCAGGATCCGGGTCTCTGTCTGCTGTTGGGTATTCCCAGTCAATATCAACGAAATCATACCCATAGTAGTGTACAAATTTTGCAACATTGTTAGCAAAGTTCTTTCTGGTTGTTTCAGAAGCAGCAATTTTTGGAAAATCTCCTGATCTTGTCCATCCACCAACAGAAACACCTATCTTCATATTAGGATATTTCTGTCTTAAAAGTACCATTGCTCCTAATACACCTGCATATTTATTGTCTGTTCCAACTGAAAATCCAACATTTGGATTCTCATAATCAGCCCATGTATCAGTAGTAATCAAATCACCATTTGCATCTGCATCCATAAACGCAAAATTTAAGTGTGTGATTAAGCTACCATCAATCTTGTCAGGTGTAAAATTCTTTTGTCCTGAATAAATTGACCAGTCACCATAATACATAACATTACGATATGGTGGCTGCTCTGCATCTGCAGCTTTGACTTCCTTTGTTGAAAGTTCTGTAGCTGCACAATATCCACCCATCAAATTAGCAACCATTGCAAGTGCCATTGTGAAACTAAGAATCTTTCCTGAAAGTCCTTTCCTTAAAGTTCTTTTCCTTCCTTTCATTTTTCCCTCCATTTTCTCTAGTCTTTTAGACCTTTTTATAAAAACTGAACCTTTTATTATAGAAAGTAGAATTATGGATGCTTATTCCACTTCTATATTTTCAATAAAATTTTCTAAAACTTTTTATTAGTTGAAGTATTTACTTTTGAAACACTTCAATTATTTTTTTAGAAATATTTATTGTTTTTTTAATAAAAACGTTTTAAATTCTTTGTGAAAAATATAAGCTTATTTCAGCTTTTAGGTTCATTTTTTATTAAATTTTTGTTCTGCCCTTTCATTTCTGCCTATTATAACACGTTTTTTGGTTAAAGTAACCAATTTCATTGTAATAAAAATATTTTTATTTGTGTTTTTTATATAAAACAATATTTTTATTATGTTTTTATATTTTTTCAACTATTTTTTATTTTATTTTCCGATTTCTGTAATGCTGATTCCAGTTACATATCATATAATGTTTTTCTTTGCTGACACGTAATCGTTGCTCAAATAGCAATTATATATTGCTCAAAAAAATTCGGAAATATCATCTACATCTTTATATCGGAAATGAAGAGACTCTTTCAATATACTAAATCATCAGATTGCAAAAAGGACTGCCGGAAATGATTTACTCTCAGTATTAACTGTGTCATTTTCCGGCAGTCCTTTTTCATTTTGTTGTTATTATTTCTTCAAGCTTTCTCTAAATATCTGCTCTATTTCTTCTTTATCAAGTTTCTTGTAGCCACCTGTCATTATGAATGTTCCTTTTTTATCATCTTCCCCTGAGAAATACTGTTCACAAATATGATTAAAAATATCATAAATTCCTGAAACCATCTGATAATGTGGTAGTGTCATTGTATATCTTGGATTCAAAATAGAAAATCTAGGCATTATTTTTTCATCTGTAAAAACATATCCACATTATGCTTTCTTGCAATTTCAACACCTTCATATAATTTTTCAACTTTTTCCTGCATAATTTTTATATTACTTATGATATATAATTATTTAAACTACTTTCCCATGTATCTCCCAATATACTCATACAATTCAATATTAGTCTCCGCGTTTTTCTCCTCCGCCTCTATATATTCAGGAAAAGGAAGTCCAATCTGGCATTCGCCACATATGTCAACGCCTATTATTTTCTTATCTTTCAAAAAGAATTTCAACAGATGTTCAAGCATACCAAGGCTCATATGCCCTTGACTCCAGTTAGTTTCAATATAATGTTTGTCCAAAATATCTTTGTCTATGGAAATATAAAAAGGTACATCAGTTTCAATCAAATCAAGTTTTTCTCTTCCACTATTGTTCCGTAATTCTTCTGTTGAAAATGTTATAAGCTTACTCTGATTTTTCACATTTATCTGCTGTATATCCGCCTCACTTGCCCCAACAAGAATCAATTGTTCAAGATTTTCGTTTTGCTCAATAACCTGTGCCGCCCAATCACCACAACTTGTCATTCCTTCAACCATAGGCTTTTGCATATCTGTGTGATGGTCATACAAAACAAGCGAAAACTTTTTATTTATTTTGTCCGTCATAATTTTTGTTATGTAATGATAATTACCTGAATCAATAAAATGAACGCCGTTTATGCTAAAATTCTCTATTCGTTTCTGAATCTCCGCCTCCCCTTCTTTGGTGCAATACAAGTCGGTTTCTAAAATATCTGAGCAGTCAATTCTAACAATATTCTCCGTCTGCTCTATATTTTCATCAATATAAATATGTGTAAAATCTAAAATAAAATTTTCACTTCTTGTCATTTTATCATCCTCTATAAATTTTCATTTATTATTTTCATAAAAGTTTTTGCTGCCTTACTTAACATTGCGTGTTTTTTCCAAACCAACGCTAACTCTGTTGTCAATCACCTGATATGTTGGCTCCTCTCCTAAGTTTTATTTTTTTATATATCTTTGATTTTTGCTATTTGGTTTGTCTGGAATTGTCATACTAACCAAGTTTAATTCAAGTGCATATTTTAAATAGTTTCTTCTAAAACCTTCTCTAGACTTCAATTCTAACTTTTCCATAAGTTGATTACTTGTATACGCAACATCATATTCCATTACATCCAAAAGTTTTCTAACACAATCAGACAATTGTTCACTGTCTTCATTTATTTGTGTTGCTATCTCTTCTAACACGCTATCAATCTGTTTTAACATAAACTCAATAAAAAATGTTGAATTTCCATTAACATGGCATTTTGATATTGCATTATAATATTCATCCTGATATTTCATTTGTAATTGTAAATGGTGGTTGATATTTTTCCATAAAATTCTCTCCTAACTTTCCATACTATCTTACGCACTAACTTCCGTACTTTCTTGCGTATCATCTTCCGTATTATCTTGCGTACTTTCTTCCATGATTATACCATAATTTTTCTGATTAACAGCAAAAAACTTGCATTAAACAATGCAAGTTTTTTAGATTATTTATTATTAGATTTCCTTTCCTACTTCAAATGCCTTGCCAACTGGTCCCCCCGGTTTCATATAAAAATTAGGGTGTCAAAACACAAAAATGTCATATACAATCGCAAAAAAATATAATAAAATATAACTATATAAATTACCCGATAATTTATGAATTTTATACATCGGAAAAGTCTTTTTCCCTTAACAATATTTATTTATGGAAGGAACGATGAATATATGAAAAAAACATCTTTAAAATTACTGCTATTTTCCTTTGTTATGAGTTTTCTTATGATAATTCCTACAAAGGTAAATGCAGAAGAAATCATTCCGGTCAATATATCTGTAAAGTATGGCCAGACAGAAGCCCGAAGAATCTTAGATATGATTAATGAACTGAGAACCAGTCCTACTGATGCATGGGCTTGGGATAAGACTGATACCAAACAAGTTGCATATCCCGGTTTAAAAGAACTTGTATATGACTATGATTTAGAGCGACTTGCAATGAAACGTGCAGCAGAAATTGCACTATCCTACGACCACACCCGCCCAAATGGTCAAAATCCTTTTACCATTTATACTGAAGAAAATATAACCAGACTGGATGCAGGTGAGAATATTGCAGTAGCAAGTCCTAATGTTTATTCTAAGGCAGAAGCAGTAAATGACGGATGGCGTGAAGATAACGAACCATATGCCGGTCAGGGGCACCGTAGAAATATGTTAGGTTATAAATTTACCTGCGTTGGAGTTGGTCATGTTACTTACAACGGCTATGACTACTGGGTGGAAGAATTTGCCTCCAGACCTTCCATTAATACAACAGAAACACCGGCAAATGACAGTGAACAAACTGTTACTGTTTCAGTAACTAAAAGTTGGATTACAAATTATAAGACATCTTTTGACCAAGATTCATATGTTCTTAGATTAGGAGAAACAGTAACTCCAAATATTACACCTATAATTTCTCTTATAAATCAATTTGGACCAATCGGAACCTTGTTAGATACTCCAACCGTTTCCATTAATGACCCTTCTATTGCCACCTATAGTGATGGAAAGATTATAGGTCTTAAAGAAGGTACCACCACGTTAACCACATCACTGTACGGATTGCCATCAACAACTTCGGCAACAATAATCGTACATGACTGTGATAATCATTGGAATCAGGGAGTAATTACAAAGGTTCCAACCTGTATAGGGGAAGGCGAAAAGAAATTCACCTGCACTATTTGTAATAATACAAAAATTGAAAAAATTGGCATAGATGCAACAAATCACCTCCACTCTGAAATTCGAAATCAAAAGAAAGCTTCCTGCAAAGAGGAAGGATATACCGGTGATAAATATTGTCCTGACTGCGGAACTAAACTTTCATCAGGCAATACTATTGCAAAAACAGAAAATCATAGTTGGAATAAGGGAGTAATCACTAAAAAACCTACATGTGCAGAGACAGGCGTAAAGACCTATACTTGTAGCATTTGTAGTAAGACAAAAACAGAAAACATTGCAAAAACAACAAAACATCTTCATACCGAAATTCGTAATAAAAAGGCTGCTACCTGTGGCGAAACCGGTTATACCGGCGATACATATTGTACTGATTGTGGCACTAAAATTTCATCCGGTAAGACCATTGCAAAATTAACTACTCATACTTGGGATGAAGGAAAGGTCACAACAGAACCTACTTGTACAGCGAAAGGTGTTCGAACATTTACTTGTAGTATATGTGCCAAAACCAAAACTGCGAGCATTGCAGCAACAGGACATCGGCATACTGAAATCCGCAAGAAAAAAGACGCAACCTGCGGCGAAGATGGTTATACAGGAAATACATATTGCACTGATTGTAAGAAAACAATTTCATATGGTCAGACCATCAAAAAAACCGGTAACCATACTTGGGATGACGGAAAAGTAACAAAAGAGCCTACATGTACAGCAAACGGCGTAACAACTTTTACCTGCATTGTATGTAAAAAAACAAAAACAAGAAGCATAAAAGCAACAGGACATAGTTACGGAGAATATGTAGTTGTAAAAGAACCTACAACCACAGAAAAAGGATTAAAATCCAAGACTTGCAGTGCTTGTGGAAAAGTATATTCTGTAACACTTGCAAAAATTTCGTCTTCTAAGACAACTACAAAAACTCCAACGACTTCGTCTCAGAATGCACGGACACGCAAAATTACTACTAAAAAGATTAAGTTAAACCGTAAGAAACTGACTTTGAAAAAAGGCAAAACTTTTAAATTTAAAGTTACTCTAACACCGATAAATAGTCGTGACAGAATCACTTACGTAACCTCAAACAAAAAAGTTGTCAAAGTCTACAGAAACGGTAGAATCAAAGCCTTGAAAAAAGGAAAGGCTAAGATTACAGTAATTTCAGGTACGAAAAAATTTGTCTGCAAAGTAACAGTAAAATAAAAGGCTTTATAATAAAAGCAAATTAAAAAGTCAATTATTTTTTGAGACTTTGATAATCTAATGATATATTTAATAAAATATAATTTTTCAATATATCATTACTAAAAAATCCTTTATGATATACAAGGCTTGCAAACCTGTATACATAAAGGATTTTTT
>OHAN01000513.1_pt1 | contig 39009 bp, 56 predicted proteins | sample 1577121 | NCBI WGS metagenome assembly OHAN01 (sample SAMEA3541554, study PRJEB24748) | human gut metagenome | biome: human gut; feature: human-associated habitat; material: faeces | place: China | collected 2012 | reverse complement strand
CTATCTCACACGTAATTTTTTGAATTATTCTTCTATTTTCGCTACCGATTACGTGTCATATAGCCGAAATGCTATCTCACACGTAATTTTTTGAATTATTCTTCTATTTTCGCTACCGATTACGTGTCATATAGCCGAAATGCTATCTCACACGTAATTTTTTGAATTATTCTTCTATTTTTGCTACCGATTACGTGTCGTATAACCGAAACGCTATCTCACACGTAACTTCTTGAAGCCATTACGGATTATACGGTATTTCACTCTCCAGAATCCGTAACATCTTCCAAAATAACTAGCTTTATTCTATGAATTACGAAACATACAATATTTTTATTCCCATATTCCGTAATCACACATAAAATAACAACTTTTCTACTACGAATTATGGAACGTGCAACTTTTTCATTCCCATATTCCGTAATCACACACGAAATCACACTTTTTCTTCTATGAATTACGGAACGTGCAACTTTTTCATTCCAACATTCCGTAATCATTACAAAATAAACAATTATACTCATCCCCGAAGCACCTTTGCCCGAAGCAAATAGTATACCTGACCCAAAGCATGAACGCTCCCATATTTTTTACTCAGAGCAAAAAATCTCAAAACTTTCTCCCCTATCCAAAGCACTATATAAAAAGAACTGTGCTTTAACAATTTTTCCTATATTTAGAATTATTGTTTTGCACAGTTCTTTTTATATATCACGTATTCTTTTTAATTAGTTAACTTATCAATTACATACTGATAAATTTCCTGACTACAGTCCTTGTCCTCCCATGTGGCGCACATCTTTGATGCTGTTTCTTTGTCAGGTGTTGCTACGTTTACTTCAATAAGGGTGCTGTCCCCTTCTTTAACCTGACAGTGAACCACATAGTCGCCGTTAGATGCTCTGTAATAATCCGACACTGTTCCCACTTCATTTCTAAGCTCGTACTTATTATTCATAAGGAACATATCCACGTCATCCACTATTGGATTAGGAATCTTGTTCTCGAAGAATTTAAGACTTTCTCTTCCTTCTGAAGTTAAATGATAATATGAAGTATTTCTATTAACATTTAAGAAAACAAATCCATCCTCTATTAACTCACTTAACGATTTTTGAACAGTAAAGTAATTAGTGTATTCGTTTTCTAAGAAAAACTGTGAAATCTGAGAGTTAGTAAGTGGAAATTCAACTTTATTTAACATATGCATAATTATTAATTTGTATAATGTTTCAGCTTCAAGTGCCATTTTTATTCCTCCACTATTTCTTCTATAAGATCTAGTATTTCATCTTTTCCCTGTTTAGTCAATGCTGAAAATGTAAGTACTTTAGTTCCTGGTACAACATTTAATTCCGTCTTAATCATTTTTATGTGCTTCTGCAACTGGCTTCTCTTAATCTTGTCAGCTTTTGTGGCAATAATAATAGGTTCATAACCATTTGCCAAAATCCACTGATACATATTTACATCGTTAGCTGATGGCTCGTGTCTAATGTCAATTAGTAAGAAAACAGCTTTCAAAACCTGAGATTCGTGAAGATATCTTTCAATCATTTTTCCCCACTGTTCCTTAACTTTTAAAGACACATTTGCGTATCCGTATCCCGGCAAATCCACAAAATATAATTCTTTATTTACATTATAAAAATTTATAGTCTGAGTCTTTCCCGGCTGTGATGACGTTCTTGCCAATGCCTTTCTGTTCACTAATCCGTTAATTAATGATGACTTTCCAACATTAGATTTTCCTGCAAAAGCTATTTCACATAGTTGATTATCCGGTAATTTACTTGTAATACCACAGACTGTTTCAAGTTCTACATTTTTTATTATCATTTTTGCTCCTGTTCTACCAGTGCATTTTCAAGCACCTGTTCCATTTTTTCTACAAAAACTATTTCTAATCCATCAGTAATCTCTTTTGATATTTCTTCCACATCAGGCTTATTCTTTTTAGGGACCAAAACCATCTTTATGCCTGCATTCTTAGCTGCCAAAAGTTTCTCTTTTAATCCTCCAATCGGCATAACATTACCACGAAGATTAATTTCACCTGTCATTGCCACTGAGCATTTTACAGGTATCTTTGCCACAGCTGAAAGAATTGCCGTTGCCATAGTAATGCCCGCCGATGGTCCATCCTTTGGTACCGCTCCTTCAGGTACATGGATATGAATATCATTTTCTTCAAAAAATTTCTTGTCTACACCGTAGTCTGCAACAATACTTCTTACAAAGCTTAATGCAATATGGGCCGATTCCTTCATTACGTCACCTAACTGACCTGTTAACTTAAGAACACCTTTACCCGGCATTGTATTAACTTCAATCTGAAGAGTTGTTCCGCCAACTGCAGTCCACGCCAAACCTCTTACGATTCCAATATCGTCCTTCTCATTTGCCATATCAGCTTCATACTTTTTACGACCAAGGTATTTTTCAATATTCTTTGATGTAACCTTTAAATGTTTCTTTTCTTTCTGAACTATATTTCTTGCTGCCTTACGACAAATCTCTGAAATCTCTCTTTCAAGTTGTCTTACTCCGGCTTCTCTTGTATAATTCTGAATTACTGTCTTAATTGCTTCATCAGTAATATTTAACTGACTTTTCTTAAGACCGTTTTTCGCATATTCCTTAGCTATTAAATGCTCCTTTGCAATATGGAATTTCTCGTTTTCAGTATATCCCTCAATTGGAATAATTTCCATTCTGTCAAGCAAAGGTCCCGGAATTGTATTAATATCATTTGCCGTAGCAATAAAAAGAACCTTTGACAAATCAATTGGTACTTCTATGTAATTATCCCTAAACTTGTAATTCTGCTCAGAATCCATTACTTCAAGCAATGCTGAAGAAGGATCACCGTGAACGCCTCTTCCAAGCTTATCTATTTCATCAAATAACATTAAAGGATTATTTGTTCCTGCCTGCTTAAGACCTGTTGCAATTCTTCCCGGCATAGCACCAACATAAGTCTTTCTGTGACCTCTGATTTCTGATTCATCATCCACCCCACCAAGACTTATTCTTACATATTTCTTATTTAACGCCTCTGCAACTGATTTTGCAATAGATGTTTTACCTGTACCCGGAGGTCCGATTAAACAAATAATCGGACTGTCACCCTTTGCACCTGTCAAAACCCTAACTGCCAAAAATTCCAAAATTCTATCCTTAACCTTTTTAAGTCCATAATGGTCTCTGTCAAGAATATCCTGAGCATTCTGCAAGTCCGGATTTTCCTCAGTTGTATTGTTCCAAGGCATTTCAAGCATTGTGTCAATGTAAGTTCTTAACACATTAGTCTCTGCCGCATTTCCCATTGTGCCTTTATATCTTGAAAGTTCCTTTAAAAGCTGTTCCTTTACTTCTTTGTCAGCATTTAAACTATGTATTTTCTCTTCAAGCTCCTCGGCTTCTGACATAAAATCGTCACCAAGTTCCTCTCTGATAACCTGCATCTGTTCTCTCAAAATATGTTCACGCTGGTTCTTGTCAAGTCGCTGTTTAACCTTATCAATAATTCCTGTTCTAATAAGAGCAATCTCATTTTCTTCCTTAAGGAAAGAAATAATCGTTCCAAACTGGCTTACAACATCATCTTCTTCCAAAAATGTCTGCTTAAGCTGGTACTTTACTCTAACTCTCATAAGAAGCTGTCTCATTAAGTTCTTAAGACTGCTCATATGCATTAAACTTCTTAGTGCATTTGCACTTAATTCGTGAGTTATATCATTATAATCTCTTATTGTGTCCTTAAGTTCTCTGACAAAGGCCTCTTCTTCGATTTCTGACAAGTTGTTTTCTTTCTCTTCAAGTAAATCAATTTTTCCCTGAAAATAGCCCTCTTCAAAATTAAATGCCAAAATCTGACCTTTTGATTTGGCTTCTACCATTACTCTTACAATATTGTCCGGAAGCTTATTTAACTGCTTAATTACAACAACTGTACCAATATTATATATGCCGTCAAAACCCGGTGTTTCTTCCACCGGGTTCTTTTGTGTAACAACAAATAAGTTCTTTCCAGCCAACATGGCAGTTTCAGCTGCCTTAATTGATGACTTTCTGCTAATGTCAAAATGAACGGTAGTTCCCGGTAATACTGTCAATCCACGAAGTGGTATTACAGGAAGTTTTAATATATTTTCTGACATGTATACTCCTTAATTATGCTGTCTTGTCTTTATTTTTCTTAGCTTTCTTCTTGCCAATTACTGAATTATATACTAATTCAGGATCTGCAAGTCCGTTAATAACATCTTCATTAACAATACATTCCTTAATTGTTTCATCTGAAGGTGTTTCGTACATAATATCCATAACTGCATTTTCAAGTATGGCTCTAAGACCTCTGGCACCTGTTTTTCTTTCTACTGCTTTCTTTGCAATAGTATTAATTGCCTCGTCTGTAAACTTAAGTTCCACACCATCTAATTCAAACAACTTCTTGTACTGTTTAATTAATGCATTCTTTGGCTCTGTTAAAATTCTTTCCAATGCTTTTTCATCAAGGAAATCAAGTGAAACAGTTACAGGAACTCTACCTATAAATTCAGGAATCAAACCAAACTTAGTAAGATCCTCAGGCATAACCTGCTTAAATAATTCATCTTCACTCTTGTCTGTTTTCTCTATAATCTGAGAATTAAATCCAATTGAGCCCTTATCCAATCTACGTTCAATAATCTTTCCAAGACCATCAAAAGCACCACCGCATATAAACAAAATATTAGTTGTATCAATAGGAATAAGTTCCTGCTGAGGATGTTTTCTTCCTCCCTGAGGTGGAACACTTGCTTCTGTTCCTTCTAATATTTTAAGTAATGCCTGCTGTACGCCTTCACCTGAAACGTCTCTTGTAATAGACACATTCTCAGATTTCTTAGTAATCTTGTCAATTTCATCAATATAAATAATTCCATGCTGCGCTCTTTCAATATCATAGTCAGCAGCCTGAATAAGTTTTAACAAAATGTTTTCAACGTCTTCACCTACATATCCTGCCTCTGTTAATGTTGTAGCATCCGCAATTGCAAAAGGTACATTTAAGATTTTTGCCAATGTCTGTGCAAGATAAGTCTTACCTGAACCTGTAGGTCCTAATAACAAAATATTAGATTTCTGTAATTCAACATCTAAATCTTTTCCTGCCAAAACTCTCTTATAATGATTATACACTGCTACCGAAAGTACCTTCTTTGCAGCATCCTGACCAATAACATACTGATCCAAAAACTCTTTAATTTCCTTTGGCTTAAGTAAATTAATCTCTTCTTCTGCTACATTGTTTCTGTCGCCATAAACTTCTTCTTCAATAATTCCTGCGCATATTTCAACACACTCATCACAAATAAAAGCTCCGTCAGGACCGGCAATCAGTCTTCTTACCTGGTCTTCTGTCTTTCCACAAAAAGAACAGCTAAACTTTTCTTTATTAATATTTGCCATAAATACCCCTTAACTTTTTATATAAAATTATTTAATAAAAAACATTTCTTTGATTTTTATTAAATAAAAGGACAATAAGACACCACAAATGCGGTGCCTTATCTTCTGGAAAATTATTTTATCTGTCCTTAATTACTTCGTCAATTAATCCATATTCCTTTGCTTCATCTGCTGATAACCAGTTATCTCTGTCAGTGTCTTTTTCTACTTCCTCAACCGGTTTTCCTGCATTATCTGCAAGAATCTGATTTAATTTCTTCTTTGTCTTTAAGATGTGCTCTGCTGCAATCTGAATTTCAGTTGCCTGTCCCTGAGCGCCACCTAATGGCTGATGAATCATAACTTCTGCATTAGGTAATGCGTATCTTTTTCCTTTTGCACCGCTTGATAAAAGGAATGCACCCATGCTGGCAGCCATTCCGATACAAGTTGTTGACACATCACACTTTACATAGTTCATTGTATCATAAATTGCCATACCTGCTGTAACTGATCCTCCAGGGCTGTTGATATACATATGTATATCCTTCCCCGGATCCTCAGATTCAAGGAATAACAACTGTGCTACAACTGTACTTGCAACTGCATCATTAATCTCTTCACCTAAAAATATAATTCTGTCTTTTAATAATCTTGAATAAATGTCGTATGAACGTTCTCCTCTTGAATTCTGTTCAATGACATAAGGTACTAATGCCATATTCAATACCTCCTAATATAACTTAAAACTATTTTGCTTTAGAAGTTACAAACTTAGCAGCCTTTTTTAAGCAAATGTCATTTCTAAGGTTCTTCTTATCATCGTCTGACAATAACTCTGCAACCTTTTCTTTTTCCATCTGATATCTTGTAGCCATATCTTCTAACTCTTTTTCAAATTCTTCATCTGTAGCTTCAATCTTTTCAGCCTTAACTACTTCTTCAAGAACTAAGCTTGATTCGATTCTAGCCTTAGCCTGTGGCTTAACCTGTTCTAATAACTGTTCTACAGTTGAACCTGTAAACTGCATATACTGGTCAAATGAAATACCCTGCATAGCAATGTTCTGAGCAAATTCTTCAACCATCTGCTGAGCCTGTGCTTCGATCATCTTTTCAGGAATGTCCATTTCTGAATTCTTAACGATTTCTTCGATTACTTTGCTTTCTTTTTCTGCTGCTGCAGCTTCCTTCTTCTTAGCTACAAGATCTTTCTTAATGTCAGCCTTGTATTCAGCTAATGTATCAAATTCTGAAACTTCCTGAGCAAATTCATCATCTACCTTTGGATATTCCTTAACTTTGATTTCCTTAATTGTTACTTTGAACATTGCTGGCTTTCCTGCAAGTTCTTTTGCCTGATATTCTTCAGGGAATGTAACGTTAACTTCAACTTCTTCTCCAACCTTCTTACCAACAAGCTGGTCTTCAAATGTATCAATAAATGAATGTGATCCAATTGTTAATGGATAATCTTCTCCCTTTCCACCTTCAAATGCAACACCATTTACGAAACCTTCGAAATCGATAGTTGCCTGATCACCTTCTTCAATAGCCTTATCATCTGCTGCTACAAGTCTTGCATTCTGTTCTTTAATCTTATCAAGTTCTGCGTTAACTTCTTTAGCTGTTACTTTTGTATCTGCCTTTTCAACCTTGATTCCTTTATATTCGCCAAGCTTAACTTCAGGCTTTAATGTTACTTCTGCTTCAAAAACAAATGGTTTGCCTTTTTCAATCTGTGTAACACTGATTTCAGGACGAGCAACGATTTCTAATTCACTTTCAGCTGCTGCATTAGCATAAGCTTCCGGAATTAAGTCATTTGCTGCTTCTTCGTAAAATACGCCTGCACCATACATCTTTTCGATCATAGCATAAGGAACTTTACCTTTTCTGAATCCAGGAACATTAAATTTGTTCTTGTTCTTCTGGTAAGCTTTCTGAATAGCCTTATCTAATTCTTCAGCTGGTACTTCAATTGTAAGCTTTGCTGTGTTATTTTCTAACTTTTCTACCTGTAAACTCATTCTAATATTTCCTCCTTAATATACAAACGGGTCTGAGTTAAGCCCATTTAATTCACTCTGCTTTGTACGTCAGGGCATAGTACCCCCTATGACGCAGTAAATAATTATAACACGAATAATTTATATTGTCACTATTTTTCTTAAAACTATTTTACTCCATCATATTGTATAGCCTTTGCGACTTCACCTGCTGTTTCTTCATCAACTAAATAACTAATAATTTCAAGTCCCATTTCAATGGCAACGCCAAGTCCTTTACCTGTTATGAAATTGCCATCTCTTACTACTCCACCGCCATAGTTATTACATTCCATCTGATCCTCAAAAGAAGGATAGCTTGTAGCATTCTTATCTTTAAGCAAACCTAAATTACTAAAAACTGTAGGTGCCGCACAAATAGCTGCAAGTAATTTTCCCTGATTGTTATATTCTACTATCTCATCAGCAAGCTTTTCACATGCTCCTAAATTAGTAGTTCCAGGCATCCCACCTGGAAGGAAAATGCAATCTCCACTACTAAAGTCTATTTCATTAATATTTTTGTCAGCATACAATTTAATATTATGTGAACTTTTCACCAGTAACTCATCCTTAATTGAAACTGTAACCACATTCAGCTTCTTAGTTCTTCTTAAAAGGTCAATTACCATTAAAGCTTCCACTTCTTCCATTCCATCTGCAAGAAACGCATAAACTGTCTTCATTTTTTGCCTCCTTATACAATTACAAAACTAATGATAATTATAACATAGGTCCATATTATGTCCAAGTTGTAAAAATTTTTTTATTTATTTATAAGTTGTATGTTGCAATCACAGTAAAACCACTCTAAAATGATTATTATAGTAACTGAATAAACTTTTTAGATAATAAAAACTATTATCTGCTATTTAAGAAAGGACTGATTATCTTATGGAAATTGAAAGAAAATACATTCCAAAGACTCTGCCTGAAAACCTTGCCCAGTACAAGCATCACAAGATTGAACAGGCATACCTTAACACCGCTCCTGTCGTTCGAATCAGGAAGCAAGATAATGAATACTTTCTCACATACAAAGGTGGGGGAATGATGGCACGGGAAGAATACAATTTGCCATTAAACGAAAAAAGTTACAATCATCTTTTAACAAAAGCTGACGGAAACATCATTACAAAAACACGATATTATATTCCAATTCACAATGGCCTTACCGCTGAACTTGACATTTTCGAAGGTAAGTTTACAAATATGACTCTTGTGGAAGTTGAGTTTTCCTCAATTGATGAAGCCAATAGCTTTAATCCGCCTGAATGGTTTGGAAAAGATGTTACACATGACGGACGTTTCCATAACAGTTATCTAAGCCAGATTGACTGCTGTCTTGGAAAGTAAATTATTATGCAAAATCAATAAGGGCTATTAAAAGTTAAACGAACTTTTAATAGCCTAAAAAAGTACTTGATTTTATATTGGTCTTTTGGTAATATATGACGGTAGCGTTTTCGAGACGCCCACGCGGGTGTGGCGGAATTGGCAGACGCGCTAGATTTAGGTTCTAGTGTCCCCGACGTGCAGGTTCAAGTCCTGTCACCCGCAGTAGTTTTTTAAAAGTCGAATCTTGTTAAGTATTCGGCTTTTTTGTTGTATTTTTCTCTCCCATAGCACAGCCTTATATAATTTCACCTAATCACAAGCCATCCCCCTGCCATTCTAAAAGCCTTCCTATTTTCTCTATAATCTAATTTGTTCATTTCAACAACTCTCTACATAAAAACTGCCCCACAGAAGTTTAATCTCACTTCCATAGGGCAATTACCTTTACGTCTTTTCCCGGCTCTTTACTCACTTCTCTCTTTCAACTTATCCACGCACTCCACAACCATATTTTTTGCTGTATCAAAATCTGTCTTTCCTGTATTAATACAAATGTCATATCCACGTGAATCGCCCCATTTATTTCTGCAATAAAAATTATGATATGTCTTTCTAATTTTGTCCATTCGCTTCATCTTGTTTATTGCCTGCTTTCTGTCTAAGCCTTCCCTGTCCATAACTCTTGCTATTTTACTTTCACGGTCACCTGTTATAAAAACACTTACAAGATTAGGATTGTAAGCTAGAATCTCATCTGCACATCTTCCAACAATTACAAAAGACTCTCCTGCATCAGCCTTGTTCTTAATAAACTCAAACTGCTTCATTGCAATCTCCTGCTCTATTGGAATATTTCCGCCTGCATATGGCAATGGCATAAATCCGAAGTTTACAGGCTTTTCATCGTATTTCTCCAACGCCTTCTCACTATATCCTTCCTTTCTTGCCATCTCCTCCAATAATTCCTTGTTAAAAATTGGAATGTCATAATGCTCTGCTATTTTCTGAGCCACAATATGTCCTCCGCTGCCGAATTCTCTACCTACAGAAATTATAATTTGTTTCATAATCGTGCCCTCCTCGTCCAAATATCTTACGTAAATTATACCATATTTAGACGAAAAAAAAAGATGTAAGAAAAATCTTACATCTTTCAGTGAGCCACTGGGGAATCGAACCCCAGACAACTTGATTAAAAGTCAAGTGCTCTACCATCTGAGCTAGTGGCCCATAATTATATGAGTTATTTATTTGCTAACCCTAGCTGGGCTAGCTGGATTCGAACCAGCGAATGCAGGAGTCAAAGTCCTGTGCCTTACCGCTTGGCGATAGCCCAATGTTCAGCATAAAGCACTAACTAGCTGATATTGCACTGTACACATGCAGTTATTTAGAATAGAAAGTTAGACAATCCATTCATGCTTATTGATTATTCTCCACATATTTTAAGTCTTGGGAGCAAAGACCAATTGATAAGGTTTAATGACTCTTATCCGTTAATTAAGGTTCTCATTAACGCAGAGAATCACAAAAGAACAGAATTGATATAGATACCGCTTCTGCTGAAAATAATATTTTCGATTATATTTCTTACTTTAGCTTTTAGTATAAGAAATGAGTAGCTTTACTTTCTACAACTAGTCGAAACCTTGTTTTTATATAGCGTGGGACGATATTAACGCTTAGTAAAAATTTATCAACGAATTGATAAATCGCCCTTACTCTCATAAGAGTGCAAGCAGCTTATATTATTCTCTTATTCATGGAATATTTTGACAGAAATTGTCAGAAGATATATAATGAGTTAGACAAGCAATTATTCAACATTTCATTACGGGCTAGATGGGATGGTAGGCGGTTTAGAGTCGTACCAAAGTAGTAATACTTTGTTCATGTTTATATAATCCTTTCGAGGAAATAACAAGAAAGGAGGACGACACTATTAATATTTTAGTTGCACTTGGAATCGGAATAGTAGGTAGTACAATTGCTACATACTTAGTAAGATTCATTGATAGAAAGATGCACAAAAATAACCGCCATAAGTCTTAGCGGTTAATTTTGTGTTAATAGATATAAAATTTATTAGCCTACACACCACATATAGGCTTTAAACCGTCTAACGGATAATTGCTTGTTTTTCTTAATTTGTATTGTAACACATAATATTGTGTGGTACAAGAGGGAATTAGACGAAATGTTAGACGAAAGCTTCATCGGCATCCTCAGTATCTTCACGGATGACATACATCTGAGTGGTTTCGGAAGATTATTAAATTTCAACACTATCTTTTAACTTTCTTACCTTAGAAGTGTCTATTTTAATGTAATATTTTTTTGTGACATCCGTTCCAGAATGATTTAACATTGTAGACACGTCTTCCAAGCTAACACCTTCATTTTTAAGCAAAGTGGCATAACTATGACGAAAATCATGAGGATGTAATGTTGGAACGCCAATCATATTTCCAATCTTTTTACACCAGTCATTTAATGTACCACTTTGAATCGGCTTATTCTCATTGGTGTATGGAGTAATAAATATTCTTCCGTGGTCATCAATGTTATTATCTTTTCTGTATTGAATTAGTTTCTCAAGATACCCCTTAGTTTCTCTACTAAAACTTAACTCAACAATTTTTCCCTCTTTTTCAAGCACATTACTACAAATTCTTTCATCAAAATCTACTTGTTCCCATTTTAAACTGCCAATAGCAGTAACTCTTGCCATAGTAGTTAAAGAAAGAAAAGCATATGCCTGTAACTGAATATCTCCATATTCTTCAAGTTTTTCACGCATTAACTGTACTTGATCTTTTGTAAGATATGTTTGCACAGCGATAGGTTGACCATTTTTAGGTCTATCAATAAATTCAGTAGGAGATTCTACAATTAATTTTTTCTTACGAAGGAATTTATAAAATGCAGAAACAGAAGACATAACTCTTTTTTGTCTTGCAACATTATTCCCTTGTTGCTTCCTCCAATAATAGTATTCTGTGATATCATCCTCTGTTGCTTCCAATACAGATAAATTAAACTGATTATCATACATATAGATAAACCATTGTCTTAAATCTATATTATACGCATTAATAGTATTAACTGATAAATCACGAATAGACATATCTATTTGATACTTTTGAAACAGTTTTAATGTTTCAGGATTTATATGTTCAAGTTTATCTTCATCATACATTACAATTCTTTTGCTTCGTTCTGCCATTTTCTCACTTCCTTTCATAACAAAAAGAAGCAGTAGTATCATTAACTAACTGCTTCTTGTCGCATTTTTATATATTCATCTAATTGTTCTTTTGTATTATTATGCTGTCCGTATAATCTATGAAAACCATATTCTGATTTTAAACTATGACAATTAAAACACAGCGTAATTCCATTGTCTATATCAAACCTTAAATCTTCATTATCACTAAAATTTTTAATATGATGTGCATTTAATTTTCCACCATGTTGACCACAACATTGACAAGTATAATTATCCCTTTCAAAAACAGATTTTCTCCAATCAAAATATTCTACTCGACCTCGTATACGAGAATTTTCAGAAGTTAAAAATCCTGTAAATTCTTCTCTTGAAATACCTTGTTGTCTACACGAAGCTAATATACGATTTTCTTCATCATTTGCGATTTTACGGGCTTTTTCAATTCCACCTTTTTCATAATAATAATCTATCATTCGTTCAGATTGCGAATATATAGGAATATTATATTTCTTTAAAAGAGCACTAATAGTAGTATCTCCAAGGTTATAAAATTGTCCTATTTCGAGAGTGGTCATTTTTTGTTCTATGTACAAATCATATAATTCCTCTTTAGTAATATTTTTAGTTTTTCTTCCATTTTTAGTTGTAAAGCCAAAATCATGTATATACTGTCTCAATGTTCTTAAATTAAGACCAGTTTCTTCTAATATCTGTTCTGCTGATTTATCAAGAATGATATATTCATTATATAACCAATCTTTATCTCTATAAGATGTATTTGTTATATTTGTCTTTTTATCAACATTAAATCGTCTAATATAAGATGCTTTTTCTTTCTTACAATCTGGATTGGAACAACATATCTTATTACAAACAGTTCCATTTATTTGTCTGTAAACATCATAATATTTTAATTTGTCTAATTTTCCACAATAATCACATTTAATTTCTACTAATTGATGAGAGCGATATGACAAATCTTCTACATTTACATTAATATAAGCAGTTGTATCTGCTACAATTTTATTTTTATCACCTATTTTTCTTGGTATTTTATACCCAAGCTCTTCAAAATGTTTCCAATTTGCACTACTAATTTTAACTTTTACTTTTTGTGGTAATATTAACCCCATAATTTATTTTCCTCATTTCTCCTCATTCCATAAAAATAGGAGAGAAGTGCGAATGAGGTTACACTTGTCCAGAGACTAGCTACTTTCTCTGTATCTCTCCACAAATCCCACAATCAGCTACGACACCAATTATGAGCACATATTTATATTCTCTGTTTCCATTCACAGAAACTTTGAATCAGTGGGCATAAAGGGACTCGAACCCCTGATCTACCGGTTAAAAGCCGGTTGTTCTAACCAACTGAACTACATACCCAAAACAAAAGAGTGCATAGAAAACTACACACTCTCTATAAATTCAAGATTTAACATCTTTACAAACTTAACAAATCTATCCATCTATTCATTTCATCACGAAAATCCTGATACCTAGCATCTATTTTAGCCATAGCATCTTCGTATTCTTCTTTACTAACAGCTTTATCATTTATAAAATAATTAGCAGTAGAAGAAGTATGCTTACAATTTACACATTCACAGTCTTTATCATCTGTTTCGCCAAACAAAATTACTTCTTTGTTTTCATTTACACAATAATCAATAACATCCTGTTCAATATCTCCATCCATATCAATGTAAATAATATCAATGTCATCAAGAACATAAAATTCATTAATTGGAGCAGCGACAATATGTCCTTCATCATTAACAGATATAAAATATTCACCAATGTCAAACGAATCAATAAAATTTATTTCCTTAACACTTGTCTCATCAAGATTAATGACATTTTGTAAAGCATACTCTGCAAGTTCTTTGCCAGCGACAAATCCAACTGTTTTATCTGTTTTATATAAATGTTCAATATAAATATCAGAAATATCTGCCTTGTCATCAAGGTCTATCATTTCAATATCTTCATATTTGTTTCTTTTCTTCAAAATCTCACGACCTTTCAGACTAAATATTTTTATTTGTTTTTGACACCTTAAATGCTATTTCATTATGGGCATCTGTATGCCAAGGCTTGCCGTTAATAGCACTTATACCGTCTTTTGCAGGTACTGCCTTCACTGAGAATGTACCAAGCTTTCCAAATTTAATCTTTTCAGTTGAATCTGCCTTTAATGTATCAAAAACAACATCTTCAAAAGTATCAAGAATTACCTTAATATCTGCCTTTGAAGCACCTTCAACTCTATTTGCAATTTCTTTTAATAATATGTCTTTTGTCATTTTAAATTTTCTCCTTTTATTTCCTTAATATTTTGTTTATTTTCGACTATTTTGCCGAATTATAAAAAAGAGAGTAGCGTCCACGATGGGTACGCTCTCTCACATAACCATTTATTTTATATATTTATTCACATTACAGTTAAGAATATTTCTGCATATCTTACTTAGCCGAACCAAGCCGAATGGTGGACTGCAATATTGTTTGTGTTAATTCAATTCAACGGGATAATAAGCCTTTACACCTTTATTTGTGCAAATGCAAATCATCTGAGATGGCTTCCCAGTTAGTCTTTTTTCTATAGTGTATGAATCTCCGCATCCAGCAAGAGAACCACCACGAATCATTTTTACACCATTTGTCTCATCTACTGAACAAACGTGCATATGACCATATGTAATTGCGTAAGGTAAATATCCTAGAGCAAGACATAAGTTCTGTACACCAGATTTATTGAAACCATCATAATCACCATGTACACTTATATATGATTTTCCTCTAATTTGAATATCAGCAATTCCCGTATCAATATTTCTATGTAAAATATGAAAATTATCAATATGCTTTAGTGACAACCCAATAGCCCAACTAATAATATCGTCTAATCGTTCATCGTGAATTGCATCATCTTTTCTATCCATACGTGTATGATTTCCAGATACATTTGACATAAATACTGTTTCAAAATGCAATGATAATTCATAACAAAAAGATGAAATTAATTCTGTTGCAATTTTAATCTGTTCAATAACATTCTCTCTATTTGAAACTTGAATGCTTTTGTGAATATTTCCGGAAATCAGATCTCCTTGAAGACTTACATAACATTTTTTTGAATTATGTAACTTACGAATAGAAATTATCTCTTTTAATAACTGATTAAGTCTATCCTTTGCAACATCTGTATTATATTTTCCAAATATTGAATCAAAAGTTTGACCGATATGTAAATCGCTCAAAATAATTAGCATATCATTATCAGAATCTATAGAAACGTTATTATGTTTGTCAAAATTTATTCGACCTAAAGAAGTCAATTCCAATTCTAATTTATTTAATTTTTCTTCAACTCTTGCATCGGTATAATTCTGTTTTTGCCAAGCATTACGCTCATCTCTAAATTGAATTTTTTTTCGTTCTAATTCACGTTTCTGAATCTGTAATTCCTTTAAATATTCTTCATCAGAATTAAAGATTCCTGCGTCTTTAAAATCTCTTGCATACTTGCAAGCTTTTCGATAGGCTGATTCGTCCCTATACTGAGATTCGTCATCACCGAACAATTCTTTATTTACCATTGGAGTTATTTCTCTCCAATTCTTATATTTGCCAGACTGAATTAAATTATCCAACCTCCATATGTAGGCATTATAATTTTCATTTTCTAATCTTGTAAAATCAGATATAGTCTCCACCCACTTTCTTATTCTTCTTCAGTATCAGTAGGCTCGTTAAGTAATTCTTCATCCTTAACTTTTATATTAATTTCAACGCCTGCTCCATTAAAATCAGACAAAAGAGTAGAAATATTCTTTTCTTCGCCATCAATGTCGATTGTCATCTTTTCAGTATCAATAATTCCTGCAACTTTCATTGAAGTAGTAACAGTTTTCTTATATGCAAAATTTGCCATTTCCTTTTTTCTCCTTAAATCCATTAAAATAAGAGAGTATATTACTCTCCTTTAAATAATCGTGGTTAAATCAGTAATAATTTCATCAATAATTCCGAATTTTATCAATTCATCACTTGATAAATACCAATCTTTGCTTTTATTTTTATTAAAAGTTTTTTCATCTATGTTCGTATTGGCAAGAATATAAGACTTCATTTGTCCAATTTGTTTTTTGTAATTTCTCTGAGCCTCTTCAATCTGTTCAGCTGTTCCTTGAAAAGCAGCAGAACCAGAATGAACTAACATAGAAGTATGAGGAAAAGCGTACCTTTTCTTTCCTGATAAGAAAATTAAAAATCCTGCTGACATTGCAACACCCATACCAATTGTGATAATTGGAATTCTACTTGATTTTACCAAATCACAAAAGAAAAGTGCCTGTTCAATATCCCCTCCGTAAGAATGTATAAATAAACGGATAGGTTCAGGGTTTTCGATATCTTTTTCTTCAATATTCATTTGAATAATAATTTTTGCTAACTCAACCAAAGAATAATCTTCTTCAATTTCATAATCTATATAGAAAGTTCTATTTTTTCTATCTTTCCAATAGGTATATACTTCAGGCTCAGGAATGTCACTGCCTTTTGTATCACCAATTAAGGGGATTTCAAATAATTCCATAGGCTAAAACGCCTCGTTCTTTCATAATATTTCTCATAAAAGAGATTTTTATTTCGCAAATAATTCAGCGAACATTTTACTTGTTTCAGATCTAACATCTTCACCAAGATAAATACATCCAAATTTTTCATTGCCTTTAAATTCATTACACATTTTTACCAAAGGGTTATTTATAGTCTTATTAAGTAATGACTGTTTATAATCACCTGATAAATAAATTTTACTATTATTCCCTAAACGAGTCCCAATAAGTCTGATTTGACTTTCCGACAAATCTTCTGCCTCATCACAAATAATTATTGTGTCATTGTACGTTGTGCCTTTCATAAAGAAAGGAACGTTTGTATCTAATACACCAGACATTTTTAAACTTTGTAATTCAAATTCTCCGCCATTCAATGATTGACTTAATGGTTCAAAAAATTTTCCAACTTTATTCTCAATATCACCAGGTAAAAAGCCGACCTCTTTTCCTTCTCCTGAGACTTCTCTAACTCCAAGAATTTTACTTACACGTCCTTTTTCTTGAACATTATACAAAGCCATTTGCATAGAAAGAAAAGTTTTCCCTGATCCATAACCACCAAGAATGGCAGCAATAGTTATATCAGGATTATTGAGAATGTCTAAGGCACATCTTTGTAATGAGTTTTTCCCTTTAATAAATCTGGAAGGTGGAAGTTTTAAAGTAACGAATGTTTCACCATTAAATCTCATTTCTTTAGAACTATCATCATCAGTATTCTCTATAATAAGATATTCATTAGTATGCCATTTTGAATAATCCATATTTTCCATTATAGAATTAATAGTATTTGTATCGCCATGTATTACCTGGTAACCTTTATATATTTCATTACCATTATTAAAAACACTAGATATATTTAATCCAAAAATCCATTTTGCAATAGTTTTACATGCGATGTCATTTGTAACAAACAAAACATTATCAATAGTAGAGGCACATGCACATATTTGATTATCAGGAGTGTTCTCTAATCCAAAATTGTCAATAATTTCTAAAATTTTATTATTTACAATAACAACATCATAATATTCGGGATTTTCATCTAAAATGTGCAGTACTTTTCTAGCACGATATTTAGTTTCTTCATCTTTATTCCTAGAAACTTTTATATGTTCTAATTCTAAAAGAGTAGTTGAACTAATGGCAAATTTTTCATTGCTATTTAATAATTTGTCCTGTAAAAACAGAACTGCATTTGTATCATAAAATTTCTTTGCGATGTTAAACACCGCCTTTCTCTTTAAATTTCGCTACTTGGCGATTTTACTTTTTCTGATTTTTTCTAAATCTTTTAAAGCCCTATAATCTTCTGTAAGATAATATTTTGGATTACGTGACTTCGTTCTATGAATCATTCCATAATTTCCAAATCTATAACCTATATTACCTAGATCTGCGGCTTCCTTTTTACTTATCTGAATTATTGTAATTCACATCCTTTATAATATATTTTCCACAAGAAGTGGAAGAAAACTGGCTAGGTAGGACTTGAACCTACAACCTTCTCCTTAACAGGGAGTTGAACTACCATTGTTCTATTAGCCAAAATTGAAAAGATTCCGTGTACGAGACACGAGACTTTTACTTAATATGAGCTGAGATATTTGACTCATTACACTAACATCTACCATCGTTGGAAATGGTTTATCACACTGTTGATTAGACAGTAGTTAGTAACAACACTGGTTTTGACATAACCAGCAAACTCTTACTGTAAAGTATTATAGATTTTCTTTTATCACATCGCCTCTTGCGGAGTTCAGAGAGTGCAAATCTCTTACGGTTGCAATTACTCGTACTTTCTCACATAACACCTTGCGAGTGTTATATGTGTTCATATTACAGAACAATAAGTTGTTTTTCTCTTCACAGTCATACACACTTTTGCTTGTTCTTTAATCAATCTACCTTTTAATACATATCATTATATTTTCTTCTTCAAAAGTATGTGTTATTAATGTTTTTGCATAAAATGAACGATGAGGTGTACATTTGACCATCTGTACCTTTTGAGTACAGCCCAATCATCACCATTCTGTTCGTCTTGCTATCGACTTGCTTCGTTGTTCTATTCCTTGCTTTCACATTAAGAAACGTTGCAACAATCAATATTAGCACTTTTTCTTGCGAAAATCGCACCAATAAGACAGTAATCATCCCCATGTTTCCATGTTAATACAGAGCGTTTCTCATCACCCCTACCAAGCCGTGTCATTAGCAGTAGCCCTCTGATTTTAGGTTTGGCATAGATTATCTGTGTTTTCCGTCAAACTATACAAAAGTATAGTCGCAGTGTCTTATGCAAATTAAAGACATTCCTGCTTTATACGTGTCGCCACGCTTATTTTGAGACTCGCATCTCACGACTCGAAACCAGCCGTTCCTATATAAAATAGGAGAGTTGCAGACATACGAATTGAACGTATTCCTCGTGGTATGAGCCACGCATGCTTCCTTTACACACACTCGTCTGCTTTATATTTTTTAGAATAGTCGGCAACCATATTATCAGAACAATAGTACAGTCGCCGACAAATAGAACTGAAAAGTACAATATTTTATTGTACCCAAATTAGTGCCCTTTTCGGACGAAATCACAATTAGTGCCATATAGACAAAATTGATATAATTTTAATTTTAAACAGCTGTTGCATATTTATATTCCGCATTTGCATTTATGAGCGGAGAGGTACTAAAACAATAAAAGTTCTTTCTCCTCATTATGCAACTTAACGAACTTGTGAAAAATGCCCTAAAAATGGGCAGTTCCAGAGGCTAAATTTGTCTAGGTGTCCCTAAAAACAGCCATTTTTTGAGCAAAATCAACAATTATTAGAAAAGCATTTTAGTAAATTTGCACTATTTATACTGTACAATGCTTTAATTAAAATTGAACGTCTTTTTTTTATAGTGGACTTTAATTTGTATTGATTTTGCTTTTGTGCAATTGACAAACAAAAGGCACGATCAATTAACCAACTAAATAATCCAATATAATTTCCTGATACATATATTCTTGTAATATCATTAATCATATTATCAAAATCCATCTTTAAAAGAAAATATGCATCTTCATTATCAGAACAAAAATTACTTGATGACTTATTAATGTATGTTTCAATTATATCTTCAACCTTTTTGCAAGTTTTTCTGTTTTTTTCTAGTTTAAATTTTTTGAAAAAATACTCTACTGGAATAGTAGATTGATTTGACCTAAATTGGTCAAGCTTTAGATTGTATAAATAATTCATAGGACATAATAAATCGTGATTTATGTTTTTATCTTTAAAATCTCTATGAATTATTTTCCAAAAAGAAGGATATTTGTTTTCTTTAACATTCATTTCCTTTTTGATTTGTCTAATTTCAGAACTAACATCTACATCAAATAAACGTTTTGCGCTATCTATTGCAATTTGTGCCAAGACACTTAAAATACACACATAGTCTTTGTATTTTTGATCTCCAAAAGTACAGTCATAAGTTTGTGCGAGTTGAGCTAAATTACTTGATTCCCCAATGTCTAATTGTGAAGCTGCCAATTTATTATCAAGTTTAGCAAAATCTTCCATAGTATTATTATATATATTAGAATCTTTCGGAATATTATTTACAATTGTTGGGTATAACATTTGGCATTTTTTTGCATGGTCAACAATTTGAGGTTGATTTGTAGTATAAATACTATCAGAATCTTGATCTGATCCATTGTTACGATCTTGGAAATCTGTACCATTCATATTTATTGCAATAATCTGGTCGCAAAAATTAAAATACTTATTAAACCTTTCGTCATATATATTATGTAAATATCCTAAATTATATTTCCCATTAAACGGACTTCGAAATTCTGCAAGATATTCATCATCTGCAAATCTACTTGTATAACATTGTATTGCTAAATCTTCAACAGAAAAAGTATCATCTTCATCAACAATATCAGGATTTCCAGTAGCTCCGTACAAAAGCATAGCATAAGGAGAACCAACAATAACAAGATTATCTGCATTTTGAATTATCTTTCCGCTTTTAAAATTTAAAACATAATTCATAATAATAGCTTTCTTTCGTTCTCTAAAATATGAACTTCTTAAAAAATCTTTATTTTGATTACATAAAGCCATTAGTACCTCATAATCATTTGAAAAATTAATATTCTTTCTTAAATAATCTAAAAAGAAATCATCATCTGTTTTTAACTTATTAATATATTTAATACTTTCTTTACAAACTTCATTCATAGTATCAATATTTAAAGAGTTAACCATTTGATAACTCATTCTCTGAACATTTCCTAATTTACTACAATGGGCAGTTTTAACAATTCCAAACATACAGCCATTTTCATATACTTTATTACACCAATAGTCATAAGAAACATTATACTTAATCCATTTCATAGCATTGTCAGTAGTAATTAATTCAATATCTTTTACATAATGTTTGTTTCCCCACATATCTTCAACTGTGGCGGTATAATATTCTTCGCCGAAATAATCACGGAAAAACAATTGAATATTACTACAAAAGGCAGCCATCTTACAAAAATGATGACGTAAAAGAACATACCCATTTCCCCAATCAGGGAAAATACTTGAATCAATTAATGCCTGTCCATCAAATAACGTGTTTTTTAATTTATAATTTTCAATAGTTTTTGCGATACAACGCTTATTCTTATCAGTTTCAACAGAAACAACTTTTGTAGTAAAAAATCTATCTACGTCTTTTAAAACTAAGATGTTTTTAGGATTTATTTTAACCTTACCTACAATACCACTACTTATAAGAGGAGAGTATGCATTGATTCCAACTATATCTGCATTTTTTTTAGGAAGTTTAATTCCCATTCTAAGGAAAGAAGAAGCTTTATTGTATAATTTATCTCGTATGAACATACAAGAACCCTTTTTTGCTTTACCAGTACTTCTATATAGCATCTTATAATGTATTACTTCTTTTTTGATTATTTCTCCTGAACGTTTTCTGATAATATATTCAACATCAACACCGTTTTTATAAAATTCTTCTCGAATATTATCTGCTGACAATTGAAAATATTCATCTTTGTGTTTGTTTGCAAAATCATACAATTGCATAATTTTATTCTTTTTATTAAATTGAATATCCATCAATTTTTTACTTTTTGAACTAGCTGCTTTTTTATATTCTAAACGTGCCTTTTTAGCTATCTTTTTAATATGTTTAATTTCGTCTTCATAAGATCTTGTCCCAAAATTAAATTCCAAACAAATTAAATCTCTTGTAAATTCACCGTTCCAAACTTTTAAACCATTGTCACACATAAAATCTTTGAATAAACTGTTTACAAACATAGCATCTTTATAATCATAATGCTCTCTTAGTCCTTTATTATATTCATAAAGAGTAGCAGCCTCTATATTTTTTATTTTTATTCCAAATTCACTCATGTAAGATTAAATCACCATCCTATATATTTTTAATAAGTCCAAAATTTCTTTATGAATCATTCCTTATCTAACCATCGTATATAAATAACATTCGGCAAATTGCTTATGAAGGGCATATATTTTCTAAAATCCATATTTCTACCTCCAATTCTTTTCCATAATCTTTACTTTATAGCCTAACCAATTTAAATCAGATTCAGTACAACCTAAACATTCAAAATGAGCCAAATCACCATCAAAGTTTTCTATATATTCTTCGCCAACACAAATATGTTCTCCACAAATGTCACATTTTGGGCTCGTTTTAGGTGGCTCGTAATTAGGGCATCCGGGAGTGCAAGGACTGCATCTACATATTTCGCACATTTATTTAACCTCCATTTCCGTAATTCCAATCTCAAAGCATTTCTGTTCATATTCATAACGAGCAATATATTTATCTAATGCATTTTCAGAAAGAAGAGTAGTAACAAAAGAAGTAATATCAGTTTTAATTGATTTAATGTCTGAATCAAATTCAAGATTTTCACAATCTTCAATTAAGTCAAAATGATTAATATTGTGTTTTACGTCCTGCAAATAGAAACTAACAAAATATTTTTCAGTTTCTCTATTCCATTTTGCAATTGCAATTACAGCATATCCATTATGTAAATTGATTTTTAAAGTAACATTTCCTATAATTTCGTATCTAAGCATATATTTCCTCCTTATTATTAATTTTTCTTGATTCACAATTTCTTTTACATTGCTCATCAAACTTTAAATCAGATGCAATTCTGTCTGCTAATGATATTGAGTTATTAGCATGTCTTCCTGTTTCTGTGTTGAAATCAGAAGGATAAATATATCCTCCAAAAGTGTTATGTGTATTATTTATAATTTCATCTAGTTTCAATATTTAAATTTCCTTTCTTTATGTATTTTTTTATTTTGCAATCCATTTTGGTTGCTTTTGTTTTTTGCAATTATTTTTGATTGTTTTCTTCTGAAACGAAGAGTAATGAGAACAGAAGTGGTAGAAGATTACATTTTATTATTCTCTGTTTTTTTGAAATTTAAATTGAATTTTCTTTAATCCATTGTTTGAGAAGATTTCTCATTCGTATACTTGGAATATAAATCCAAATTTCTTTTCCATCACGAATAGCAGATCTCCATATAAACTGAAGCATTTCCGAGAGAGCATAACCATTTTCATCTACGCTAATACGATTCATTGTAAAAAAGTTTTTAATAAATGGATTGAGATAACGATTTATAAGATATGCTACAGAAGTTCTGTCTCGATATTCATTGGTGGCTCTACAATTACAAGGAAGATATCCTTTTGTATAACCTTTGCCTTTTAATATTGTTTGATATTCTTTGAATGTAGTCCAAATATAATCAGTAGATTTTGTATTCCTTACATTATGAAAAAAATTATATATATTCTTTTTTAATATTTTCATTGAAGCATTATTTTTATTTCGAGAATACCATGAGAAGGATAAATCAGAATCTCTATCACCAATCATATTTAATTTTTCATTTTCACAAATATGGATTAATTTACTATAATCATAAGATGTATATTTAATATTTGAGTTATATGGTATTAGATGATAGTTTTTCATTGAATTGCCTTGAACAGACCAATAAATATATTGAACTCCATAATAATCGTAATAATATTTTTGCATTTGCATATCAAAATAATATGTAAGAATATAAATATTTCTAAATGAATTAAATGTCTCTATTGGGAAAAGCCATACCATTAAATTATCTCCATAACATACCAGACTACCTAATTCACACAAACGTTTTTCATTGTCAAATTTTCCATGATAATCAGAATATTCTTCCTTCCATATCAATTGCTTTGTATCAGGATTAATTTCTACATAAGTGTTCTTCAATATTTCAAAGTCTTGCTTAGTAATTGTATATTCCTCTATTACATTTGCAACCTCGTCCATTATCAGTGTGTAATTTTGCGCCCTACATAAATCTATTAGTTCATTATCAAATTTTTGAAATAGAGCATGAGTTGATACAATGTTATCACCTTTCCCAATAAGTCGTTTAAGATCATTAAGTTTACTGCCTTTTTCATCTTTAGCATCTTTTAAAAAGGTTGGAGCTTTAAAATTTTTACAACTACAATATTTCCTATATCTATCAATCTCATCAAGAAAAGGGGTAATTACTAAAAATTTTTCATCTTCATCTGATTGATTGATATAATTCATTATGGATTGGGTTTTACCAGCACCCATAATTGCATCTACAATATTTACTTTACAATTAAATTCCAATATATAATCTCCTTTCTAAATGTTTGTTATATACTTATATTCTCCGCTTGAAGATAAAAATCCCTTCAACTGCCGTTTGACTTGAAAAATTTTAACACCACTTTCTTAAAAAAAGTTCTAAGGTTTTTCACTTATAAATCAACGCTTTTATCGTTTTCTATCAAAAATATGTCAATTTTATAAAAGTTCTAAAATTGAAAAAAAAGCCTTATAAATCAAGGGTTTTGAACTATTACCCTTATAAAATAGGTATTAAAAGTTCTAAAAATAAAATTCTTATATTTGTGGACTGCGTAAGCAGGACACAAGGGCATGAGCTTCGCAAGAAGCGATTGACCAACAACGCCGTAGGCAATAGAAGAACATTATCTATATTAATATTCTCTTTTTCTTTTTATTTTTTTTCTAATCTAAATCAATATAATCATCTTTCCATATATTCTCTACAAAAAATACTGGTAATCTATCATGTTTTCTTTCATATATCTATCCCTTCCTTTTTAATCTAATTTTATTGGGTGAATATATTATTCTTTTTTATTATTATTTTTTTATTGTTCAATAATAAATTTTCTAAATATTAGTTGATTTGTGCAAAATGTATAATTATTTTTGAAAATTAAATAAATATTTGTGAATAATATACAAAGAGATTTTGCTTGGTATAGATTTGTGACGTAAAAAATGATGTCTAATTTGCAATTTTAGAGATTAGGCGTTCACTTTATTGATTAAGATATAAAATTAAAATTTGGTGGTATTTTTTGCTTCGTATAGAATTTGATATTTTTGCTAAAATTCTGTATCAAATATTGTTGGTATTTTTGTATTAATATTGTATGAATCTGCTAAATTATATTTGTTTAATAGACTATCAACTGTTAATTCAAATAGCTTGCGAAGTGTAAGATTATGTTCTATTACATCTAATGTATATGCTGATTCAAGTTTATTTTCATAGCAATAATCATCTATTTCTTGGTTAAGGTCTACATCAGGATATATATTTTGTAACTCTCTGTACAGATTCTTGTATAACTCTGTATAAGATATTTGAAAATAATCTGTTAAGAGCTGATATTTTGGAAACATTTTTGTTGTCCAATATGAATATTTCTTCTTTGGAAGAGTTAATTTATTGCTTTGTGTTTCTTTTATACTGTTTATTTCCTGCTGCATAGAAGTCATTGTCTGTGTGAGAGTAGTAAGTGTGTTTGTTATTGAAGTTAATGCATCTGTTATAGGTTGCATGTTTATTTCAGTTGCTGATTTATGATCTATAAAAACTGAAGCTAATACATCTGCACATTTGTCTTGATATAATTCTAATTTTGAAGCTAATTCTGGCTGAGTTTGTTTCATTTTTGGTGTAATATTGATTTTTGCCAATGCTATTGGAAGTTTGTGTTGTGAAATACAGTATGTTTCTTTGTCTAATAGGGTAGTGTCATTTTTAGTCACTACCTCTTGTATAGGTATGTTGAATTTTACCACACCTTTAGAAATAACTGGATCATTAATCCATTTGTCACGTCTTTTACGAATCTGGTCTTTATCTATGAAACCAATTCCTCTTAATACTGAATTAATTGCTGTGAAGATTTCACCAGTTGCGTTATCTTTGAGTGCAATAAGGTTGTCTCCATAAAAATTAAAATCTGTTACTTGTAATGCTGTTTGATTGTCCATATTTCTTCATCCTTTCTTGTTTTTATATTATTTTCTTTTATAAGTTTCTAGTTATATATTCTCTGTTTGATATTATTTTTTTGCGTAAAAATAAGACAGTGCGATTACTGTCTTGATAGTTTTGCGTGTAGTTTTATGGTAGCCCCCATGTTGGGATTATATGATTTGGAATTTTTCAGGAAAAATCGTTATCGGTGAAAGTGCTTATATATAAGGAAGATTTTGGGTTTGTGGATGGATTTTTGGCGAGAGTGGAGTTTGATTTTTGGGTTGTGAAGTGGGTGAAAGGGTTAATTTATAAGGGCTTTGACGATAAGGGGTACGATAAGGGGTTTGATGAGTGAAAATCGGGGAATTGGTTGAATTTAAGGGTTTAGTGGAGATAAATTTTTAAGTTAGTGTGTAGATGAATCAGCTATGGGGTTTGCTGCATTTTCAACTCTATTAGTTAGTTTTTACTACCCCTAGTTAGTTAAAAACATATAATAATAGTATAGTATTATAGTATATTTATAAGAAGAACAAACGTTCGATAAAACCAGTTCCGGACTATCTGAGCAACAGACACTCGAACATATGTTTGGTTTTGCTACAAAAGTAGAATTGAAAAATTTTTTAAAAAATATCGAAAAAAGTTTTAAAAAGTTGTTGACAATCACTCTAACAAGTGATAATATACAATCACAAGTTAATAAATAAGTGATTAAAACAAATCGCAAAAACTTGAAAATAAGTATTGACAATCACTTAAACAAGTGATACAATACAATCAAACAAAGGAAGAAGGTGTTAGCTAATTGAAAAAATCATAATTCAAGAATTGAAAATTGTAGTAGGGCTTCTGCTGAATGGTAACACACAGCAGGCTATAGAATCCATAAAGGATATTATAGCATACTTAGAAGATTCTAAGTAAAGCCCGATTGATAACTAGATAGATATTCTAGCACCGTAGCAAGTCTAGTATAACAATTCTAGTTATCAATTACAATCCCAAAAGTTAGGAAAAAACAGCCGATATATTAATACAAGCACTGGTTTAAAAGTCCTAGACTTTAAGCAAAAGACTTGTAAAGGTGTAAAGGCTCTAGCAGGTAACTCAAAGAGTTGGACGCTATACAAATTTAATACAGCGGTTACAAGGTTCAACCCGTAAAAACCTAGAAAAACAGCTTTAATTGTAGCAGGAAGTAAGCCACATAGCTCTAAAGATTAGCAATCTTTATACATTATTAAAAATGTATATTTCCACCCACTAATAATAGTGGAAGTAGTCAAACAAGACTAATGCGAACGGGTTCAACCTTGAAAGTATATTCTAGGCGTGCTTAGTGATAGGAAGGACAACGGCGAACTTGAAAAAGTTCATAATTTTAAAATTTAACCGATTAAACACGGTTAGTACTAGCAGGGTAGGTACACAAATAAAATTATAACAAATATATCAAACAAAGTAATATTTGTGATAATAACCACTTTAACAAAGTAATGTTTGTATTGTGGTTGTATTTGTTTGTTATAAAGGTTTATACATAGTTTGACGGCATAAGTATTTTACTTGTGCCGTTTGTAGTGTGTATAAACACTAAAACAAAAAACAATAAACAATATTATAAAATCCCAACGGGTGAAAGGTAGGTAACACTATGAGAACTTTATCAATTAATTTTTATGCAACAAATATCAACGAAACATTAAAAAAAGACTTTAACACTGCTATTAATCACGAGTTAGCAAGTATGAATATTCAATTACTCAATGACACTATTGATAGATTAGACAAGCAGGCTACAGCATTAAGAAAAGATATTGAAGAAAACGGCGATGACGAAAACGGCACAAAAAACAAAAAACTTGATGGTATTCTTGCAAGTATTAACGATAATAAAGCAACACGGACAGAATACGAAAAAGAGCAGGAAGAAACGACAGACACATATAACAAAGTTATTGAGAATATGACACAAAAAAATGACGCTCATTTTGGTAACAAAAAAGATACTGTTAGAACTGTATTAAGAGTATTAGCAACTTGCAACAACTCTAAACTTGTAAAGTATGCAATTATACCAGCGTTCCAGTCACCAGAATTATACAATACTTTAGAAACAATACATATTAATTCAGTAGCAGGTGAAGACGGTAATATATCAATGACTAAGGAAGTAAAAGAAGCATACAAAACAGCAACTAAAGAACTTGATAGCATTATCAAGAATACTTTTAGTTTGCCTTTTGAAACTGCGTACACTGACAAAACACGTGTAAAAATGACTGCTGACGATAGAAAATTATTAAATGAATGTTATGTACGTGGATTTTCTAACAAATTTGATGTAGACGATGAAAAGGGTACAATCAAGTTTAAAAGTAGACAGATTAACACTCTTGTAAAAATGAGAAAAGACAAAAACACAGGTAAAAAAGTTCCTGATTATTCAGGGCTTGCCAGCACTATTGCAAATATTGTAATTAAACATTACTTTGCATAATTAAAAATATACAGTTAGAAGGCTAGAACTTTAATAGGCTCTAGCCTTTTATAGTGTGTATTTTGACACTAAATTATAAATAGAATTCAGGAGGGAAATACTATGCAAATTTATAGAACTTTAGGGCAATACCCGGTACACGGTGTGGTTTTTCCAATGTATACAATTGTGCTAAAATTAGACGATAACAAAACAGAAATTATTTGTATGAATTTTCGTACACCACGCAAACAAAAATTAAATGTAATAGTTTACAATTCAGTAGAAAAAACGTGGACAAAATGCAAAATGCACAATAAATACACGGAAATAATATGGAATTATTACCGAAAAACACAACGCAGGTCACATAATAAGGTAAACTATGCTCAAATGATGAAACACGACAGAAAACATAAAACAGGCTCAGGTGGAATGCGTTTGAGTAAATTTAACGGAACTGTAACAGATTATGAATGTACAAAAAATCCTATGCACGATTTTAGAAGATGTTATAATTAGATTGGAGGTAAAAGCTATGGATGAAAATACAAAGAAAAAAATGGAAGCAAATGTTAAGGCAATCAACAGAGATTTAGCTAAAATTGTAGAAGGCAAATTGCCAACAGATGAATTAGTTAAAATGCAATTTGAGGCGATAAGAATATTAGTTGACGATTGTGAAAAATTGTTAAAATAAAACGATTATTGTAAATCACAAAATAAAGTGATAAAATGGAGGTGGTAAATTGAAGGAGGTATAGCATATGATAGTATATGATAAACTAGCCAATATTCTAAAAGAAAGAAATATGCAATGGAAAGATTTGTGTAAAGGAGGATTAAGCATAAATACACCAGCTAAATTTTCCCACAACAGAACTATGAACACAGAAAATATAGATAAAGTATGTTCTTTTTTACAAGTCCAACCAGGCGAAATTATGGAATGGATACCTAATGAAGAATACGAAAGACAACAACAAAATGCACAAAACGCCCAAATTGCGTCTATTGACGCTCAAATTGCAGAACTAATGGCTCAAAAAGAGAAATTACAAAAATAATCCAACCCAACAACAACCCAACAAAACGCAAAAGCATCTACTAACAAGTAGGTGCTATTTTTATGCCAAAAATTCGCCAACAGAATTGGAGGCTATAAGAAAGAGTGTTGGTGACTAGCATTCAAAATGTAAGAATGTAAAATACCTATGCAATCCATCTGAAATGTATAGGTGCGGTGTAATAAGCATTGAACGGAGATGGTGACTTTTGCGGTTTTAAAATGTATAGAAACCGCTATTTTTATACCCAAAAATAACAAGAAAAGGAGGCAATAACTATGGCTGAATGGAAAAAGGAAATTAGAACACTTTGCAAGGATTTTTGTATACCAACGGAAATTTACACAAAAATCATAAGACAAACAGAGAATAATAAAAGAGAAATTCCTTATTTCTACAAAGGAAATCAGGATGAATACAATTATGACACGGCTTATGCACATATTAAGCCATACATATTAGGATTATAGAAAAGGAGAAAAAGGGAAATGACAAAAACAGAAAGAATACAGCAAAGAAACGGAAGAGTAATAACAGCAGTAATAATATTAGCAAGTATGATTATTCTTGCAATACTTATATTATCACAAAGCGAAACATACGCAATCGAAAGCGAAAGTAACACAACACACTACAAGTATGTAAAACAGTATACATTAGATGCAACTTATATAGGAGATGGAAATTTTGTAGATGAAAACGGAAATGAATGGGCAATTGATGAAGAAGATTACACAAAGGGAAAAGTATACTCAATGGTAATGCACGACAACGCAACACCAGACAATATTGAAGACGATGTAATTGTAAATATCAGATAGGAGGAAGGCAAAATGAAGTATCAGGATTTTTTCGAAATTGCACGATATGGAAATGAAAATTGGAAAGGGTATTATACAGAAGAAGAAGTAATACAGAATGCAAAAAATTATCAGGAAAATTATGATTGGTCGAAGGCAAACGGACAAGTAGATGATTATACAACAATGTTTCTGTTAAATAATCTAGCTGAAGATTGGGCTAACGGAAATTATGAAGTTGCAAAATGGTTAAGAGAAATGATAACAGAATTGGAAATGCGTGATATAGCGAACAATCCATATTTAGTAGATTTTATACAAAGGGAAATGTAGCGACTGCGAAAACGTAGTCGTTATTTTTATACAAAAAAGAGAATATAAAAAGGAAAGGAGTGATTGATATGTCAACACCAGGAGTTCCGACACGGAAATTCAAAAAGGCATTATCTGAACACGGATACGTAAAAGATAGATGCAACGATGGACACGAAATATGGGAAAAGCAAATTACTAAAAGTGTGTCAATTCCTATTCACGATAAAGAAATTAATGGAGCAATGGCAAAGCGATTAAACAAAGAGCATAACTTAGGATTATTTTAAGGAGGTAGGCAAAATGAATATTATTTTTACAATAAAAACAAATTATAGCATAGAAAAGTATTTTTTACAAAATGTTTCGCATATTGATGCGGAATTTAAACTGCAAACAGCTTTGGATAGCATCGGCTTTGAAGAACCCTACAGAATTGTAGATGTAGAATTTGTAGATAAAAAATACAAAAAAATAAGAGAACAAGTAATTGCCATATACGAAAACATATTTAGAGAAAGTGTTGAAGAAGATTTCTTACAAGGAGAATATACAACCTTGGAGGCGATACTAAATGAAATTGAAAGAGGTGTAAAAATGAATGAAAGAGAAATAGAAAAGGCGGTTGAATTATTAATTCCACTATTAAAAGGTATGGCAGAAGATAGAGATAGCCACGTTGAAGTATGGGCAGAGACTTATTTTGGTGCAGATAAAATCTGTGTTGAAATAAATAAGGCAAAATATGAAATAAATGTAACTGCTATGAATATGCGAGCAATGATTAGAAGCGTGGTAGATACGGTTGCATTGAAATTTTAGAGAAATACGTGTTTCATTAGAAAAGGAAAGGAAAGGTGATTATATGACAAGAGATATATCAAGTAAGGCAAAACCATGTCCGATGTGTGGCTCAAAAAGGATTTATATGGACGAACCGAATTATGATTTGATGTTTTCTGTAAAAATACAATGTGCTGATTGTGGGTTAAGTGGATATAAGAATTTTACTAATAAAGCTAAAAATCCGATAGAAAAAACTATTGATTATTGGAATACAAGAGCTTATGAAAAGTAAATAAATGTGTGTCTCTTTAGATTAGAAAGGTAGGTAAATGTATGATTCAGAAAGAGAAGATATCAGGTTATTCGGTAATTGCATATGACAAAGATAATGATGTGTTTATCTGCTATGGTAAGTATATGGAAAAACCTGATGCTATAAAAAAAGCCATAGAATTGAAAAAATTACTTGATAAAGGAGAACTTAAAAGAATTTGTTCTGATGGAACAGAAGAACCTATGGATTGGCTTGAGGTTTATTGGAATTGGAACGAAGATGATGAGCGAATAATTTGGAGTACATATAATGATTAAATTCGCATTTCTTTAGAAGATTGGAGGCAAATATGGGTTACAAAATTATAATAGATGAAAACACATCAGAATGTCCCGCTTGTGGATATAGATGGGACACAAATTTTGGGACAGTTGACTTAGCATTTAACGAAAAAGAGAAATGCTTGTGTTGTCCCGAATGTGAAGAATTAATCGAAGATGGAGACGACAATTGAAACTAAGATTTCTTAGTGTGATAGGAGGTAATTTTAAATGGAAGTAGAAGAATTAGTAAATATAATTTCAAAAGAAGCTAATCTAAATTATTATGAATCAGATATGTTGCTACACGATATTAATAATTTGCGTGGAGATGAATGGTTAGAAACAGTGGCACAAAATTGTAGTAAAGAAATAATAAAGGAATTTAAGAAAATATGCAAAGGAGAGTGATATAAATGAAGATTAGAGAATTATTAAAATTAAAAGAATGCGAACCACTGAAAGATGATGTGTGGATTGTGTCAAGAAAGAAATATAAAGGAATGAAACGACAAAAAGAAGAAAATCTTAATGGAGAACGATTGTATACGCTGTATGAGAGTATGTGTAATATGAATAATTGTGAAGATGAATTATTAAATGCAGAAGTAAAAAACTACGAATGGAGAAGAAGTTCAACATTTTCAAACAGAATGATATTACTTATTGATTTATAAAAACGCAAAGGCAGTTAGGAGAATATATACCTAGCTGCCTATTTTATTACAAGGAGGAAAACAAAATGAACGAATATGTAAAACAAGCAAAGGATTTTTTGAATAAGGCAAATGCAAAATGTGAAATCGTGTATGGTGGGATTTCACGGAATGAAACATGGAAAGAAACAGCAAAAAGAAATTGGTATGATGTAACGATTACTACATCAAGAGGCAAAATGAGTTATGTATTTTGGGATAGCATAAATAATACAGAAATTTCTCAGATGACTTTAGAAGAATATGTTGAAAAGAAATTAAAACGTAGATATTCAGATTTTTCATACGATGAGCGAAAGAAGGCAGAGCGAGAATTGAAGAAGTTAAAAACTGAAGCAGTTCCAAGTGAGTATGATGTATTGGCTTGTTTAGAGAAATATGATGTAGGCACATTTGAAGATTTTTGTTCAGAGTTTGGATATGACGAAGATAGTAGAACAGCAGAAAGAATTTATATTGCAGTAATCAAAGAATATAAAGACTTAACAAGAATCTTTACAGAAGAACAGATGGAAGAATTAAGCGAAATTCAGTAGGAGGTATGATTATGAGTTACTTATTTTTATATAGAGAAAAGGTAGCCGATGACAGAGATTGTTGTGCATACATTGATTCAAAGAATCCACGATTTGAATGCAATCATTATTTTGGAAGTGTGAACTTAAACGGAGCTTGTTATAGTAGACATGAATTTCCTGCTTATGAAGATATTGAAACGGTACTAACCAAGGCAGAATACAACGAATTGGTTCAGTTCAACAAAGCAATTAATGATTTAGGATATGGAATTACAAAAGGAGATGAACGTTATAATAAGGGAGTTACATTAGCAAAATCAGTACAACATATTTATGATAAGCTCAAATCTGAAGAAGCAAAAGAGTTTCAGCAGAAAATCATTGAAAGCGAAATCGAATATATGAAGAATGAATATTCATTGGATGATGCAGATATTGAGAAGATATTTGATGAATATTATCTGGATTACAGAGATAGAGGAATTATTGGTAGTGTATTCAGTGATTCCTCGGATTTAGGATATGAAGAAGCGTGGTCACTTGGATATATTAAAAACGGAGATACTGTTTCAGAAAGATATTTTAACTACGACAAGTTTGGAGAAGATTTAGTCAATGAAGATGAAAATTATCTTGAACTTGATGATGGTAGAGTTGTAAGTCTGAATTATTAGAAGGGAGCTGATGTAGTATGACAATTACATATGAATTAGATTTAAACAGTTTCAATGCTTGGAATGGTGCAGTTGATACACTCGATAGAATAAGAAGAGAAGGTAAATGTGAAGAATTAGAACAGCAGCTTGAAGAACTTTATCCTGACGGTATGACAGAAACAGAATTGAATGATCTGTTGTGGTTTGAAGCTGATACAGTATATGAATGGCTTGGAATAAGAAGCGAAACACAGATTAGAGCTGAGATTAAGGATGCTGAAAGCGAACTTGAAGATTTGCAGAATGATTTGGCTGATGATTTGGACGATGAAGAACTCACAACAGAAGAGAGAGCAGACATTATTGATAGTTATCAGCCAGACATTAACGAAATCAAAGAGAAAATTGCAGACTTGAATGAAGAATTGGAGAATATCTAATCAAAGGAAATTGTAATTTACTTGGAAGGAGTGTGATTGAAATGGAATTTAGATTAACAAGTGAAAGTATGAAGTTGCTAATTGAATCTATTGTAGATGCAGTTGAAACTACAGAAGATAGAGATATGCAATTTGAAAAGGTAAAGACAATTCTTGAAGATAATGGAATTATAGAAATTAAAAATTAAACAGAGAATATATTAAGGCAGATGCAAATAATTGTGTCTGCCTTTTGTAATGGAAGGAGAATGCAGAATGAAGATTAAAGAGTATAAATTATACAAGACAGCTAAAAAGACAGCAAAGGAAAACGACCTGGAATATGTTGATTCCATTGAAACTGGTAAGAGAAATATTTTGTTTGATTTTTCATTGTTAGATAATACAGATGAATTAACAGACGATGAGAAACAATGCATAAGAGATCATGCATTACGGTATGTATATGCAAGTAATTGTGAACAGTTCTACGGAAAAGAAGTTGATGATTTTACATATTGTGATGGTAGAGCGTTATATTATCCACATAAAGTTTACGATGAACATGGTTGTGAACGCAGATATGTAATTATGCAGCTTGCAAAAATTGTATATACAAGAGGAACAAGAAAGAGTGTTTATGATGATTATAGAACAACGGAAATTAAATTAGATAGTGGATATGCAGAACCAGTAAGCGATTATGAAGTATAGAACGGAGGTTGATTGATATGGAAAAGACATTATTGTTTGTACGAAAATACAACGGAGAAGAATATAAATTCTACCTTTTAAAAGGTGTAGGATGTTTCGGAATTTACAGTGAGTATGTAGAAGTTGAAACACCTGAAAATGGATTAGGTTATCCAGATTATGTACGATTTAATTATGGAAAGCCATATACACAATGGAGATATTTACAGCCTTGGATTAAGCGAAAAATAACAGAAACATTATTAAAATATGGATACGAATATGCTATGCAGTAAGGAGGAAATGACTATGAGTATAAAATATCATCAGTACGGTTTAGGAAATGAATATGGAGCAGATCATACTCTTACAGATAATTGGAATCCAGATAAGAATTATGGAAATGAATATGTAAAAGTGTATTTCAATATTGATACACCAACATATGATTACAGTAATGGCTGGGAAACAACAGAAGAAATAGAGGCGTGGGACAAAGAAACAAGTAGCCTTATTAGTTCATTGGGAATTATGGAAGGTTGCGGATATGACGCAGAGAAAAAGAAATGTGCTTATTTATATGCACATCCGCAGCAGATTAGTGGAGTTATTTTGAAAAATGATGTCAAGAAAGTTACAGAAGCAATTAGTAATATGAAATTGTCTTCTATTCGTTGGGTTGATTTATATGAAACAGTCTATAATATTTCTGATAGTGAATATGAAGAATATCTTAACGGAAAGAAAGATCAAATTCGTAAAGAATTATTTGAAAAATCTGCAACAACAAGAACAAATAAATATTATGCAGCTTTTGATGTTGCAAGAAGTATTGCTAATATAGTAAGGCTTAATCGTTTAGGATTAAATGATGGAAGAAATTATGGAAGTGGACAGACAGTTGAATATATCTTAAAAGTTGCGGATGAAATGATTGCAGAAGGTTATCTGAAGTCTTTTGAGAGAGATGAAATTAAATACATTAGAAGTCTTAATAAGACAGAGCAGAAGAAAAGCAAATTAAAGATTGCATAAAAGCAATGAAAGAACCGCTTCAATTAAAAGGAGATAACAATATGAACGCAATAAATGTATTAAGAATTGAATTAGTAAGAGAAATTGGAAATGTAAAGACATATAAAATTACATACGAGGAAAGCGAAAGTATTGAAACAATACTTGTTGGAAGAACATTTAATTATAATGAAGATGCAGAAAATTTTCCTGAGAGTGTGTTAGATTTTGCAGAGAAATGGATTTTAGGTGATTTATAAAGGAGGTGTAACAAATGGTTAAAAGCGAAAAGATATATAGCACTACAAGTTATTGTAGCGAATTCTTAGGGTTTTATCCGATTCCTGAATGTAAAGAAGATGAATTAAGGAAAATACTTGATGAACGTGGATATGATTATTTATGGGATTATCCACTAACTGAAATTGACCATATAGTAGAAAACGAATTAGATGTTGTACTTGTTGATACAAGTTATGTAGATGAAAAGACGCATGAAATTATTCCAGAATATAGATGGTTTCAAGTGGAAGTAAAAGAAGATTAGAGGTGATTAAGATAATTCAGATAATAAATATACAGAAAGGATTTAATAACATATATAATAATGATTATCCAAAATATTTTAGAAACATAGGCAATGATATATACGCAAGTTATGATGGCATATGGTGGTTTTGGTATGCGAACACAGAATGTTGTTAGAAAAAAAGAGAATATTAAATAGGTAGTTAAAGCAGAGATATTAATTATCCCTGCTTTTTCTATAAATACATAAATAGGAGGTGTTAATATGCCGTATATGAAATATGGAGATTGGTATATTCCGGGCTGTAACATTGCTTTCCCAACAGAGCAAGAGGCTTGGGAATATATCAAATCATAGTAACAAACGAGGCATCGGCTTACAGTCGTGTAAGTCCTCAACTCCTATATGGAAATTATAACATTGAAAGAGAGGTAAGGCAAATGAATTTTACAGACTTATTGAAAGAATTAAAAACTAAAACTTTTCAAGAAATTATTGAGGAGTATAACGAAGAAGCAGAAAAGAGAAATGAAGAAATTTTTGTAGAGTGCATAGAAAATGAAGTCTACGAAGATGAAGATTTATATGTATTTTTTAATGAGATAGGAGCAAAGATGGATAACTTTTTCGTTGAAAATGACATTGATGGACATGATTTTGGCAAGGCAATAATATTTGCAGAAGATGAATATTATAAAGTTCGTTTCGAAAATAGGGAAAATCGTTTTGGTGATTATTTACCTGACGAGACAATGATCTTCTTTGATAAAGTTGAGAAGGCAGAACAGTGTTATATAGATGTAATAGAAAGACGGATTTTAGAAGATATAAAAAGAAAACAGGAAGAATTACTTTTAGAGGAGTTTAATGGAACAGAACTGTGTCCATGGTGTGGAATGGAAACAGATTTTAGGTTCAAACCTATGATAGATAAGGACATTATTTGTGAGAAATGTGGTAAACATATTATGCCTTGTTCATTATGTGATAGTGATAGGCAATGTGGTTGCGATAATAATTGTCAAAAAACAATTAAAGAATCTCTTATTTACTTCAATGGGTTGTGGGATAAAAGATTAAACGGAGATTATTAAGGAGGAAGTATAATGCAAGATTTTAATGTAATCATTGATGGAATCAAGGCAAATACAAATATGATAGAAGAAGATGTAATAAGACAACGGTTAGGATTAGAACCAAAGGAACAGAAGGGAGATGATAATTATGATAAAAACAAATTGGCTAATAATAATTAATAATTCAGCAATGGATGGACTAATAATATATCAATTTGGAAAATTTTAGAGGTGAATTGTTTAAGCAGATTGATTGGAATAAAATTCACGAAATAACAATGTAAAGAAATAGCAATTTCATTTTAAGATTGGAGGAATGAACATGGAAAATATTGCAGTAAGAGAATGGGTAAATAAATTTAATAATAAAGAGTTTGATTCTAAAAGCAGAGCAGTTCAGTGTGATGCAGGTTGGTATGATTGGTTTTGTTCAGATGATGCATTAACTGGAAGGCTGAAGAAGATGGGAAACATTATAAAGGATATTAAGAGTGATTACATTCTTGATAATTTTAGAGTGTGGTTTAAAAATAATTGTCCTTGTAGCTATCCACTATATGATGATTTTAGATTTGAGCCAATAATGGAAAACGGAGAAGATTCGGACGATACAGTTCGTGATCAATTATATTTTGGAGTACAGTGTGGACATCCATTTGGAAGTGAGTATATGTATGAAGTATTTACAGCAAGGAATGGATACTCTGTTGAATTTAAATGTAAAAATAAAAGGGAAGTATTAAATGTAATTGAACAACTTGCAGAAGATTTTCAGAAAGAAATGGAGGTGTAAGTATGCTGAAATTAAGAGAATGGAATGAAGTATTGGATTATGCTAATCGGATTGAAGAAGATCTTACTTCTGATGGATATAATGTTAAGTTACATGAATATTCAATGTATGATGGAAGAAAAGGAATTTATCTTACTTTATATGACAATCACAATAAAGTACATCAACAGTATGCAAGTGGTGTGCATGATAGTGTAAAAGAATATAAAAGGTATATTGATTATTACAAGAAAAAACTTATGGAGGAATGACAAATATGAAAACAATTACAGTAACTATTGAAGTATACGATAATTCAACAGTAGAAGATGTAGAAAGAGCAGTTAGTACAGGACTTGACAGTAACGGAATTGATTGTACTTATGACGTGGAAGTAAAGGAGTGACAAACATGAATTATATTTATTTTGGAAACAGAATTGAAAGAAGCCCATTAGGGAATATGGGGTTACAGTTA
>OHAN01000508.1_pt1 | contig 39205 bp, 39 predicted proteins | sample 1577121 | NCBI WGS metagenome assembly OHAN01 (sample SAMEA3541554, study PRJEB24748) | human gut metagenome | biome: human gut; feature: human-associated habitat; material: faeces | place: China | collected 2012 | reverse complement strand
ATATAGATTATATCATCAGATTGAAGCATGGATGAATCTACAGATGAAATTACGTGGATTTATATATGATAGTTATGATTTTATATATCGTATATTACCTACCACTATCTTTGATGTAGATGATTATATAGATAGTCAATTAAAATTGGCACAGGCTTCTTTCCCTGTTAAGGATGAAGTTATGGCTGCAAGAGGTGTCAATCCAGCAAAGATGATTGGTGCTACAATGCATGAACAATTATTTGATGATATTTATTCTGCTTGGAAACCAATGGCTACGTCTTATACTCAGACAAGTGATTCTAGTGATGAAGGTGGTAGACCTACGATGGGTGACACGGAAATTACAGAAGGCACAGAGCAGCAAAGAGCTAATGAAAGCAATAAAACAGAAAACAGGATATAGAGGTAAAACATGGGTGAAATAATTTTATTGGATAAAGCCAAAGCTAATACTCTTCTATCACTTGGTTTTAGATATAAAGAAAGAAAAATTGATAATAAAAATGCATATGTATTTTTACAAACGCCTGAGCTTATGAAAGAACTTAGTCAAAATTATGACTCAAGTTCTTTTTTTGTACAGAAAAATGTTTGTTTTTAGAATTTTTAAGAAAGGAGAAATAAATGGGAAACGAAAGCAAATCTATGCGATATGAAACTCAGATTCAGTTAGTTCCTAATTCAATGAAAACATTGAATAAGCAATTCGCATTGGTTGATATTTTACTTTGTTATCATGGTCGTAATCGTAATCGTACTTCTATTTCTAAGGAAGTTATTGAAAACGCACTACCATCTTTATATGGTATCCCAATTATCGGTGAATGGATTACAAAAGACGACAAGTCAGAAGATTTTGGAACACATGGCGGTCGAATAATTATTGATGACAAAGGATTTCGATATGAACAAACAACAAAACCATTTGGTTTTATTACAAAAGAAGCCGTTGAAACCGCATCATGGGTAACGGTAACTGAAAAAGATGGTTTTACACAACATGAGTATTTATCTTTGAAAGGTGCAATTGTTTGGAAAGATCGTTATGAAGAAGTATGTACTTTACTAGATGAAAATAGACCTCAATCAATGGAAATATCTATCTCTAAAGGAAAATATGATTCTGATGATTATTATATTGTTGAAGAAATGACATTCTCAGCAGCTTGTATTCTTGGAACTGATGTTGTCCCATGTTTTGAATCTGCATGTATTGGTAGACATTATGAATTAGATTCTTTCAAGCAGGAGTTTTCTTTTATGCTTGATGAATATAAAAAGTTCAGTTCTAATGCTGAACCAAATAATAACACAACTAATAAATCAAATAAGGAGGAAAAGGCACATATGGAATTATCAAAATTCACAGAAGCTCTTTCAATCCCAAAAATCGAAGGAACAGAAAATGCACAGTATACTTTGCTTTCTGTAGATGATGATAAGGTTTTTGCATTAGATATGACAGATTATAAACCATATGGTTTTAATTATGCTATTACAACGGAAAATGATGCAGAGAACTTAGTAGTCGATTTTGATTCAAAGGTAGAAATGAGTTTATCTGCAACAGAAAAAATTATAGAAGAAGGTTTTAATGAATTCAATATTCAGAATGTAATTGATGCCAATGTAAAAGCTGGTATTGATGCAGAAGTACATAATCAGACAGAAATTTTACAAGGAGAATTCAATAAGAAAGTTGATGAATTAAAACAGAGTTATGAAGATTTGTCTGTTGCACACAAGATTGCACTTGAAAAACTTGAGAAATTTGAAGTTGTAGAGGCAAAAGCAAAAGCACAGAAACATGAGGAAGATGTCAATGCAGTATTTGAGAAATTTGCAACAAAGCTTTCTAAATGTGCAGAGTTTTTAGTTTATAAGGCAAAAGTTCATCCTGCTGATGTCACATTAGAAGAAGTAACAGAAAAACTGACACTTATGGCTGGGAAATTTGCAATGGAATCTACAGGAACTAAAGCAAATTTTTCTTATCAGCCACAAGAAACAAAGGTAACAAACAAAGAACATAATGAAGTTCAGAAAAGATATGGAAATCTTCTGAGTAAGTATATGAAATAAGGAGGAAATATAAATTATGGCAAATTCTTATATGGTAGCAGAGTCTACAAACTTAACAGGTGCTAGAATTTTTAGTTTACAGTCAACAAAAGACTTACAGAATGGTGCAATTGTATCAAAGGGCGATTTAGTAACAGGTGAAACAAGTGTATATGTAGCTGATGATTATGCAACAGGTGACAAATATCTTGTTCTTAATCCTGCATGGTCTTATGAAGAGTACAGACTGACAGATCAGAACGAAGAGAATTTTATCAATGAGGCTGGTGTTGCTTTCAGAGCATACAGACTTGAAAAGGATATGAAGTTTAAGATTTCTAATATTGCTGAGACATTTAATGTTGGTGATGAAATCGAATATGATTCCGCAACAGGTAAATATAAGTCTGGCACAAGCACAGGTTTGAAGGTTGTTGCAAAAGAGGAAGTTGGATTCCCTTACTGCATTGGTTCTATTGGTGTAAAGGTTGTTGGTGACTCTGACAATAAGTATGGTTATGCAACAGGGGCAAAAACAATTAAATATACCATTGAAGTCACAGCGTAATTATAAAGGAGGAATAAAATATTATGAGTTATATTGGTGAATTAACAAACTTAATGAATGATTCTCTGTCTAAGAAAGTAGGTCTTTTTGCAGATGGAGCAGAAAAGTATACAGATCAGGCTATTAGAGAAGCTTTCTTTGAAATTCTTGGTGAGGACAAACTTACATGGCAGAATTTCCGTAACCACAAGAATGAGATTTATACTGTAATGGAAAATGTACTTACTACTAATCTCCCTCTTGCATGGGAAAACAGTTCATTTTATGATCAGTTCGTAGATGTAAAGAATGGTGCGCTTGGTGATTCTAACGAGTACGTTGTTGAGGACAATTCTATTCTTGTTGCTTCAAGATTCTCTGGTAATCACTGGGATACAGACCGTCAGAAATTACAGGGCAAGAAAGGTTTCTCTGTTGCTACTGAATGGATTTATATTCGTGTTTATGATGAATTAGAAAGATTCTTAAAGGGTACTGTCACTCTTCCTGAGATGATTGCTAAATTACAGAGGGGATTTACAAACGAAATTGATACTCGTGTATATACTTCTTTTAATGGTATCGGTACATATCTTCCTGCTAAGTTTCAGGAGTCAGGTTCTTACGATAAGGACACTATGGCTGATTTAATCCAGAGAGTACAGATTGGTTCTCAGAAGAATGTTATTCTTGCTGGTACAAAGGCAGCTCTGGCGAATATCGTTGATGGTGTTGAAGCAAACCGTATGTCTGAGAGACAGAAGGAAGAACTTGCTACAAAGGGTGCTTTATTTGACATGACAGGTCTTGGTGTTCAGGCTATTGAGATTCCTCAGACTTTTATACGTGGTTCTTATGACTTCAAGGTTGATAACAAGTCTATCTTTGTACTTCCTGATAATGAGAAGTTTATTAAACTTTACTTTGAGGGCGATACTCGTGCAAGAGATTTAGGCGCACAGGATACAAATGACCAGAGTATTGACTCACAAATCCAAACGAAAGCAGGCGTAGGAATCGTAGTTTCTAATTTGATTGGAAAGTATACGCTTGTCTAATCAATTGTACTATAAATAAATAATAATTATTCAGCACCTAAATAGGTGTTATTTTTATGCTTATTTTAGGTGCTGATATAGTTTTGGAACAAACATATGAGTAATAAGAAAAAATTTGATAAAGAGTATTCAACCACATATATAAAAGAGAAACAATATCTTGATAAATGTGGAATCAGATATGCTTTTGTCAAAGAAGTAAACGGAATAACAATATACAAATATAAAAAGACATCTGAATTATACAAGTGTCTTTCGTCTTTTTATGAACAATTCGATGATTAAAATTGGAGGAATTTTTAATGAATTATGAAACTATGGAACTCGATGAGTTAAAGGAGTATGCAAAGTCACTTGGCATTACATTTGGAAAAATCGGAAAAGACAAACTTATCGAAAAAATTAAAGAACATGAAAATAACAAGTCTTCAATCGAAGCAGTAATTGACGATACAGACTTAGATGATAAAAAGGAAGAAGATTCAAAACCTGTAGAACAGGATACAAAAGCTGACTCATTATTGGATTCTATCAATTCTGCTATTGACGATCTTGAAGATTCTACTGGTGGAGAGATTGAATCTATTGTAGATTTACCAATGGATACGGTGATCAATGTTAAATCTATTACATTTGGTGGATTAACATATAAGTCTCGTTCTACAAATGCAATTTTCAGATGGAATCAGATTGGTGCTGTTCAACCAATGACTATTGCAGAAATTAACGAGATGAATAATTACAAAACTGATTTCCTTAGAAAGCCACTTGTAATCCTTATGGATGAACGTGCAATCAAAAAGTTTAGATTAACACCTGTTTATGAGAATGTTGCAAAAATCAATAATCTCACAGCAGTATTTAATTCTGATCTTGCAACTATTGAAAATGTCATTGACGATGCGTTACGTGTAAATATGCGTGATATTCTCATTTCTAAGGTACGGCAGATGTACAAAAACAAGAAGTTAGTTGATATTAACATTATTCGTTTATTGGAAGATAAACTCAGTTTCGACTTATCAGAAAGTGAATGACAGAAAGTAGGTATACAATATGGCTAATACTAAGTATGAAGAACTTGCTGATAAATTTTTCAATAAAATTCTTGATTACAATTTTGCAAATGGAATGACTGAAGACACAGCTTACGAAATTGCTATTGGCTATATTGATGCTGCTTGTAATCAATTTGAGTCTTGTAATCAAGATTTAGACAAAAGAGATGATACGCTGAAAGAATTTGACTTTGAATTGACAAGAAACAATCAAGTTATGCTTGTGAATTATATGGTAATTGAATGGCTGACAAGCAATTACATTACTACATCACAGGCGTTAAAAGCTCGCCTTTCTTCATCTGATTTTCATGCATTAGGACAAAAAGATATGTTGGCAAAAGCATTAGAAATTAGAGCCACATTAAAATCTGAAAACGACCAATTAGCTATAAATAAATCATATAAGAAATCCGAGTTATATGATATTGTTACAAATAGGAAGAAGGTGTAATATGAGCCTTCAACTTATGAAAGAGCGTATAAATTGTCGTGGAATTACACCAAGAGAAGAAATGATTCATGATGGACAAAATCTTTTAAAAGAGGAATTTGAACATGACTCATCTTACTCTCCTACACTTTTGTTTTATTTATACAGTTATAACAAAAGTTTAGATGGTGAATGTGCCAATCTCCGTATATACAATCGGAAAAAAGATTCTACATATGGAGAAGTACAAAATTTTGTTTCCACATTTGATAATCCGATAAAAAAAGGAATGTATTTTCACGATACAAAAGATGATACTTATTGGATTGCAACAGAATCGTATAATGTTAATGATATTCAATTTGAAGGGAAAATGATGAAGTGTATATATACTCTTAGATGGCAAGATTCAGATGGAAATATTATTGAAAGAAAAGCTGTTACATGTGATCAGACTAAATATTCAAATGGTCAAACAGGAAATTCTACTATCATGGTAGCCGACAATCAGTATGGTTTATTAGTGCCTATTGACGAGGTTACAAAGAAATTGAACAGAGAAATGCGTTTTTCATTTGATTTTGATGACACTGATAATCCAGACATTTATATGTTATCAAACAGAAAGATTAACCTTGATGAAGGAATAATCCAATTATCTTTTAGTTTTGATTCTTTTAATGCTAACTTAGATAAAAAAGTTACATTAGAAGATGGAAAACAAGTGTGGATCTGCGACTACCGATCTACCCCATCAACTCCTGATACACCAACAACTCCAACTGGAGAAATGGTAGTTTCAATTGTCGGTTCTGACACTCTTAGAATTGATAAGCCAAAAACTTGGACAGTTGAATTTAAGGATAAAGATGGAAATAACGTAGAAGTTGCTAATTGGAAATGGAATATCAAGGCAGATTTTGACACATTTAAACTTGATACACAAGAATCAGATTTGGAAATCAAAATAACTGCTCAAGACGACGACTCATTAGTAGATGAGTCTTTTTTATTGCAGATTTTGAGTAATGACGAAACTGTTTTGACTGAAAAAGAAATTAGTATCATAGAAGGATTTTAGGAGGTGATAGCGTGTCAAATTTATATGTTTCAAGCAAATATAAAAGCGATGTTATCAATCTTCTATACCGAAGTGATAATTTTATTAAACTGATAAATCCGATTCCAAGTGAATGCCCAGAGTTGGATATAATTGATGTTCTTAATGGTGGAACATGGGTTATTAATGGAAAGAAATGGGAAGAACAAGGTCATGTTTTTGATTACAATTTTGTAAATGAAACAACGACTGAAAAGAAAACTTTTGTATTTGTTGAGACAGATATTGAAACAATTCGTGACAATATCTTCACTGATTTCAATTTATATGTATGTATCTTTACTTCAAAAGACCTTGTAAGGTTAAATAAATCATCTTCTCCTACGGTAAAAGAAGTCAAGAATATGGGATATTTTGCCACGACATCTCATGGTAATCGTATAGATGCCTTGTGTGATTGTGTTGATCGTATTCTTAATGGTTCAAACCGAATCAATGGAATTGGAGATGTAAAACCAGCCTCAAGAAATCATATGACTACTTATCTTCCAAATAGTAATTATTATGGAAAATGTTTGAAATACAATATTACAAACTATAATCCAGGTGGTGATGAGTGTGGAAATTAACAAGAAGCTTTTGCAACAAAATCTTATTTTTGATTTACCTGTAACCTATGATGATTATATTACTCTTTATCCTATAAAAATGAAAGATTATTTGGATTTTCAAGTTTTTCAGCTTGCGATTACAGCAAGAAAGAATTCTATATTTCAAAGAAAAGATGTTATTAAGATGGGATATTGGGATTTCATCAAAGAGACTGCGATAAATCCAGACAATTTTCAAAACAAAGATTTGCCTTCAGTATCACTTTATCATTCCTTTATTCTTACAATGCTACCGAAGATATGCGGAAAAGATGCGGATATTAAGTGTAACACATTTACTTTGGATATATCTATCAATGGGGAACTTATCACAAATGAAATATTTGATGATATGCGCAGAATTATTATTCTTCAGAATGATATTAATTTTGATATTGATGAGTTTATGAATATCGACACTGTAAAAGCATTAGAAAAAGCTAGGGAATTTGAAGCAAAGAAAAATAAGGAAACTTCTGATATTGAAGATTATATAGATTCATTGGTTATAGAATTGAGTACTACAAATGACTATGTAATGAATTTAACGGTCAGAAAATTTTGGAGATATATAAAACGTGTAAATAAACACGAACAATATGAAGCTTGTTTAAATGGACAAATGAGTGGAATGGCAACATTTAAAGAACCTATTGAACATTGGATGACAAGCATTGAAATAAAAGACAAATATGAAAACCTTAAAACTGATGAGGGTGAATTGAGAGAGAAAATCGGATAACGATACTCTCTTATTTTTATACAAAAAATGATTTTATTAAGGAGGAATTTATAATGACTAAGAAATCTAAAGACTTTTTGGTATCAACTGCTGATGTTGCGTTTATTCATAATGGAATGTTAGCGTTTACAGGTACTACTTCTTTAAATACATCTATTTCCGTTTCTATGGAAGATCAGGAAATTACAGGTGGTAAGGGAAATAAGACTCTATATAAGTATAAATATGGTAGAAAGGTTGAGCCTTCTATCGAGATGGCTGAGTGGAATCTTGCATACATTGCCGCAAATGTTGGTACAACAATTTTTGAGGGGTTAAAAGATGTATTTGCTGTTGCTGAATGCGTAACTCTTACTAATGGTGTTGGTACATTAAAGCATAAGGCTGTAGGTGATGTATTTGTAGAAAAAGGAGATGGCTCTACGGTAAAAGTTACACCATCTGGTTCAGGTTCTACTATCACTGTTGGTAATACTGATGATGTAGTAAATGTTACATATCAATACAATGCAGCAATTAAGAGACTTACAATTGATGCAGAATCTACACCACTTGTAGGAGAACTTATTCTTACTGCGGATAAACATAATAACAAGAAAGGCAAGATTGGAGAAGTTCAGATTGATGTTCCTTCATTCCAGCTCTCAGGTACTTTTGATATTTCTCTTGAGGCAAGTGGAAATACGACTACTAAGCTTGATGGTTCAGCCCTTGCCGTAGATGGTGCATCTTGCGAAGACGGAAATGTTTATGCATATATTACAGAAGTACCTAGCGAAGCTTCTAACGTAGCTGTTACAGATATTGCCGTTACACCTACTGTAATTTCTCTTAAGAAAGGTGAAACATCAAAACTTAATATTATTGGTATTAAGGGTGGCTTATATAGCAATATTGAAATTGATGCGTCTGATTGTACGTTTGATTCAGATACGAAGGCTACTGCTACTGTAGATACAAAAGGAACTGTAAAGGCTGTCGCTGCTGGTTCTGCAATTGTTACTATTAAATATGGTGATGCAACTGACGTTGTTAAGGTAACTGTAGCTGATTAAAAATAAAGAGGGAGATATTAATCTCTCTCTTTACATTAAATAGGTGATGATAATGTGCAAGCATTGTTACGAAAAACTTATTTCTCGTACAGAACGAGTAATGTTAGTTTGTAAATTGTTAGAAAATAAAAATAATGATTTAGAAATAGATAGTCTTTGTGTATGTCAAAGATATTGTTCTGAAAAAGATAAATATATCCCTTACAATCAAAAAATGGGATGTAAAAATTTTGAATAAGATATTAGTGTTTTATAGGGTAAATAAATTATGCTAATATCGTATATTTTATTTACCCTATTTTTTACGCTAATTTTAAGAGGTGAAAATTATTAAAATAGATAAAGAATATAGTTGTGTTTGGGTAGATGAATTTAATTATTTAACTCAACATGGAATTAAATATACCTTTGTAAAAAATGTTGATGGTGTAACTGTATGGAAATTTAAGAAAAATTTTGAACTATTTTCAACTTTGGCAGATTTTTACAATGAAGTATATAGCAAATGATAATGGAGGTTTAAGTATATGAATAAAATCAATTGGAAAGTAAGATTTAATAAAGAAAATCTATTATTTATTGTACAGGTTATTGTATCTGTTGCCATTCCAATACTTGCTTATTTTGGATTGCAGGCAAGCGATTTGACAACTTGGGAAAAAATAAGAGAAGTTCTTGTTGATGCAATTAGTAATCCATATGTATTACTTATGGCTGTTGTATCATTGTTTAATGCAATTACAGATCCTACTACTAAAGGAATTGGTGATTCTACTACTGCTCTCTTGTATACAAAACCTAAGAAATAAGTGAGGTTATAGAATGGATGTAATTAAACAATTAACAGAACTTGATTATAGCACTCTTATCATAGGTGTTGCTGTTGTGGCATTGGTATTCAGAGCTGTTTGCGAATTTGGAATGTGGATTGCTGGAACATTAGGACTTGAAACAAAAACTATGAGACAGCATAGAGAGGAACATGAGTTACTTATTGCTACCGCTGAAAGTCTGAAATCATTACAGCAAAAACAAGAGGAAGATGTTAAACAGTCAATTCGACATGATGAAATAATTAAAGCAGACTTAAAAGTAGTGTCTGATAAAGTTGACGCAATTGCAAATACTTTAGATAGTATGGAAAAGAAAAATAACACTACTGAAATGAAAAAATTAAAAGAAAAATTAGTAGGATACTATAATAAGTACAAAAATATAGGAGAATGGTCTTTTGTTGAAAAAGAAGTTTTTTGGGATTTGTTTGAAGACTACGAATCCAGAAATGGGGACGGTTTTGTACACACAATCATTGAACCTGTAATGAGAGAGTTAAAAGTTATTGATAAAGAGTAATTAATATTACTTTTTTACAAAAAAATGAGGTGATAAAATGGCAAATACAGCAAGTAAAGTAATAAATGTAGCAACAAAAGAAGTTGGATATTTAGAAAAAAAGTCTAATGCTTGGCTTAGTAGTAAAACTAAAAATGCAGGCTCAAATAACTATACAAAGTATGGTAAATGGTTTGGAATGAATGGTGTGTACTGGTGCGCAATTTTTATTAGCTGGATTTTTAATAAAGCATTTGGAAAAACAAAAGCAAAAAAACTTTTATGTGGAAATTTTTCTGCAAGTTGTGAGACTTTTAGACAACAGTTTATTAAAGCAGGTAAATATGCAGGTGGTAAAACCACTCCAAAAAAAGGATATATTATTTTCTTTGTAGGTTCTCGTCATAATGGAGCAAATCATATAGGTCTTGTATATAAGGTTGAGGGTGGACGAGTTTATACAATAGAAGGAAATACATCAGGTGGTTCGACAGTCGTTGATAATGGTGGTGGTGTAGCGTATAAGAGTTATCCTATTGGATATGAAAAAATCCTTGGTTATGGTAAACCTTCTTATGATAATAATACTTCATCTTCTACTGCTTCAACAAGTTCTACGTCTATAAAATTATCTGCTCCAAAGCCTATATTAAAAAAGGGGGTTAGCGGTGCTGCTGTTAAAGCTTTACAAAAATGTTTAAACAAGGCTATTAAAACAGGATTAACTATTGATGGTATCTATGGTGATGCTACTTATAAAGCAGTTGCAGAATTTCAGAAAAAACAAAAAATTGCTTCAGATGGAATTTATGGAAAAGGCACATATAATAAGTTAAGAAAAGCAATAAAGTAATAATTATTATATAAATATTTTCGTATAATAAATGTTTCACACATGAAACACTATTTATATTATAATATGTATATACATAAAAATTCTACAAATACTATATATTATGGAAAATAAAGTATGGTTTTATCGAATGAAACAAAATATGTCATTAAGAGAATTATCACGAGAAACGGGTATATCAGTTGCTAATCTTGATAAAATTGAAAATGATAATACTCATGATATTTTGTTAAGCAACGCAATTGCTTTATCAAAAGCTTTACATGTAGATTTGTACGAATTGTTTTGTATAAAAATATGATGTAAAGGAGTGGTTATATGAAAAAAGAGCAGCATTTTTTTAAAGTGGTATGTATTGATGAAGATAATCCTTTTGAGTATCAAGTTTTGGAGGATTCAAATCATAGCGATTTAGAAAGTGTTCATGAATTTGTGGCACAGAACTTTGAAAAACATAAAGGTGCAAAATGGATATTACTACCATACTCTTGTAAAATGTAAACCAAATTTAATATTATCAACAAGAAAGAGCAGTTTCTTCGGAAGCTGCTCTTTTGTTATGTAAAGGAGTGAAAGGAAATAGCACAGAATCCAGGAAAGATTTTTGAACAGTCAATTAAAGATTCTGTCCCCAATACGTGTTGGATTTATCGTTTCAGGGATAATGCAGCATCGTTTGGGAATGGAAATAATACTAGATTTGCTAGTAGTAATATTTGTGATTATCTTCTATTTGATGATGATTCAAGGACATTGTATTTGCTCGAATTAAAATCAACTCAATCAACAAGTCTGCCATTATCAATGATTAGAGATAATCAAATTAAATCTCTGCAAGAAGCAAGTGAACATAATCTTGTCGCAGGATTTATTTGTAATTTTAGGAATGAAAACAACGACACATTCTTTATAGAAATCTGTGATTTCGTAAAGATGATGGAGAATATAGATAAGAAGTCGTTCAATATTAACGACTTGAAAAATAATAATGCTATTCAAATAAATAGTAGAAAGAAACGAACTAGATATACATATGACATTCAAAATTTCGTCAATGAATTACACTTATAAAGGAGAAAAAAGAATATGACAAAAATTAGAAAATATAGAGAGTACAGAAAAAATAAAAAGGCAGTTAAGAGAGAACTTGTTGCAATTGCATCTAATACTCTTCCGCTTGTATCAAAAACTACTGGTAATGCACTGAAATTTGTAAACTTTGTAACTCATATAATTGAAGAATGTAATAATCTTAGCAGTGAAGAACTTACTAATAGATTACAGGAAATTATCAATGATAGTGTAAAGACTTTTGCAGATAAGTTTGAAACTGATGAATCGAGACTATTTGAGATTGTGCAGTATATTGCAACTCTTAGTAAGGAAGATATTCAGAAGATTATTGTTAGCGCACAGGTCGAGACATTACACACGGAAGAAAACAATGATTAACAACATGAATGACTTAAATAAGGTTTTACAGCCTTATATTGAAAAAGCTATGAAACTTACCGAAGATACAATATTTGAAGTTGTATCTCAAAAGATTATAGATTATTATAATGAACCCGTATTTGCTAATTCATTAGATCCAACAACACCTTCTTATTATAATAGAACTGGAAAATTGTTAGAAGAACTTGCCGCTTCAAATATAACAAAAGTTGGAAACGAATATATATTTACAGTTGGATGGGATGATGAATATTTGTCATTCTCATATCCATCTGGTTTTATAATGAAAAAATACGGAGAAAGCTATAATAATGTTACAGGTTCAGATGTATTGAATTGGATGAATTCTGCAAGTCATGGTGGTATTATCAAAGGATCACACGATTATTGGGATGAAGCACTCATGGAAATTCAATCATCTTATGGTGGTATTGTGAACTTATTCAAGCAAAATTGTAAACGTGTTGGATTACCAATTAAATAATACAAGGATTGTAAGTGTCACAGCTTACTCTCCTATTCTATTAACGCTCTTTTCGTGGAGCGTTATTTTTATGCACAAAAATAAGACTCAGGAAGGAGAATATATACATGGCTTTAAATGATTTTCAAATTGGTTTGATTGCTGGTTTAGATGGAACTAAATCAAAAGAAAAGCTTAATCAGGATATTGAAACATTAAAGAGACAATTAGATAATGTAGAAATTCAAGCAAAACTTGGGAAAAATGCTGTTGCCAATCTTACTAAACAGTTAAATGCTACCCAGATTACATTAAGCAATGTAAATATTGACCAAGCTGCTATTAATAAGATGGTAAGTCAGATTAACTCTGCGTTAAATGGAGTTAATATTAATTTAGGTAGTAATTTAAACAGTAGCGGAATTATTCATAATGCTAAACAAGCAGGTCAGCAAATTGGTCAGATTATATCTAATGAAGCTCAAAAAGCAATTAGTAACGTGACTTCTAATAATATTGGAAAATATTTTAAAATAGATTCTTCTACATCCAATCAGTTTAATTCAGAAATGAAAAAGTTAGTTAAACAGTGGACAAATGGAAAAGGCAAACTTACTGATATAAAAGTTGATACTAAGACTGTTTATGATAAAGATACTCAAGCGAATATTGAAAGACTTCATCAGGCTACGGTCACATACAAAAATGACATTGATGAAGTAATAAAAAAAACAATTGCTTGGAGACAAATTGGAACTTCTGTAGATGCAAAAGGTAATGAAATTCCGATTAGGGGATTTGTTGAAGTTGCAGGTCAATATTCTAAAGCGTTAGGTACTATTAATCAAAAAACTGATACATTCATTGAGAAACAAAAAACTGCTGTTAGTAAAGCAGAAAACACACTTAATTCCATACGAAATGGATTAACAGATAAAGGAGCAAATCGTACTTTAGCAAACACTGATTTTGATGCAAATGGATTAACAGCAGCTATTTCTAAAGCTGAAAATGCAATTAAAGCACTTGGGAATTCCACAAAGGTAACATTCACAGATACAAACAATGAAGTAGCAAAATCAATTTCAGAATTGAACGATTTAATTACACGATTAAAAAATGCTGAATATGCTGCTACCTCTCTTCGTACAAAAGATATTGGAACAGTTAAAATTGATGAAACTAATAAACTTGATACTTTTGTAGAAAAAATGAAACAGTCAGGACATTATACTGACGAATTAAAAATAGAAGTTTCTACATTAAGAAATACACTTAGTTCAGTTTTTGATGCAAATTCGTTGACAAATTATTTAAATGGAATGAGTAATTTAGAATCCAAATTTAAGTCAGTTGATGCACAGGCAAAGACACTTGAAAAAGATACTAAATTACAAACAAATATCGAAGCAGAAAAGAAACAGCTCCAAGTATATGTAAACGAATTGAAACAAGCTGATGTAATGTCTGGTGAAGTAAAAGATAAAATTCAACAAATGTTCTCTTCTCTTTCGAAAGTAAACACTCAGACAGAATTAACTACTTGGAGAGCAGAATTAAAAGGAGTTAAGGCTGAAACTGATGAAGTATTAAAATCTGTACAAAAACTATCATCTACGTCTATTCCACAAGCAAAATATGCAAAAATACTCAATGGTGGATATGATTACGATTTAAATAAACTAGCATCTGATTTTCAAAAAATAAATGCTTATTCAGATGAAACACAAGCCAAAGTTATTTCTTTGAGACAAACTCTTGCGGGTATGCAAAACATGTCTGGAAGTGAATTAGTTTCAACTTTTAATAAGTTTGAAAGTGAAGTTGGAAAATTAAAAGTCCAGTTAAACCAAGCAAAATTATCTTATGATAAATTTGTTCAACCTGTATCAGATGAAAAAATTACTTCTCTTCTACTTAGAATACAGAATTTTCTGAGCAAAAATACGAATATTACAAAAGAAGCGAAAACTCAATTAGAATTATATGTAAATGAATTAAGTGGAGGTAATGTTTCAGTTAGTAGATGGAATCAAATGAATCAATCTTTAAGCCAAACTGAAACACATATGAGAACACTTGGAAAACTTGGTCTTAAATTCAAGGATCAGTGGAAACAAGCAATTGGTTCTTTTGGAACTTGGTTATCTGCCAGTACAGCAGTTATGTCAGGAATTACAAAAGTAAGAGAGTCATTGAATGAGTTAAAAGAAGTTGATAACATTCTTACTGAAATTAGTAAAACCTCTAATAGAACAAAAGAACAATTAAGTTCTCTTGGAAAAGAAAGTTTTAATCGAGCAAGTAAATATGGTGTTAAAGCATCAGATTGGTTAACATCTGTTCAGGAAATGAATCGAAGTGGTTTTTATAGAGAAAAGGGTAATCAATTAGCTGATGTATCTACACTTGCGGTATCTGCTGGCGACATGACTTCAGAAGATGCTCAAAAGTGGATGTTAGCAACAAATTCAGCATATAAACTTTCTGCCGAAGCTAAAAAATTAAACGATGTATTAGACGGAACTAACCAAATAACTAATCGTAATAGCGTAAATCTTACGGATATGGCAAACGCTATGACAATTGTAGGTTCTAATGCAGCTAATGCTGGTGTAAAAGTTAATGAATTGTCAGCAATTGTTGGTACTGCCGTTGCTACTACGAAAAAGGATGGAAACGAAATTGGTACTGCATTCAAAACAATATTTGTAAATTTACAAAATACTTCGTCTAGTAAAATTATTAGTACATTGAAAAAAGCTGGCACTTCTATGACTGAAATTAAAAATGGAGTTGAACAGCTCCGTTCGCCTGTTGCTATCCTTAAAGATTTAGCAAAGGCTTATAATTCACTTGATAAAAAGAATCCTCTTAGATCTGAAATAACTAGAAATATTGGTGGAAAATATTATAGTAATATATTAGGTTCTACATTGGACGGATGGTCACAATATTCTAAGATGCTTAACGATTATGCTGAAGGATCAGGTTCAGCTATGGATGAGGCAAATAAGTCAGCATCAAATTGGACAGGTAACCTTAATAAACTCTCTAATAGTTGGACAAAATTAGTATCAAATTTTGCTAACTCAGATGCAATAACAAATGCTTTATCATTAACAAATAAATTTGTTGATGCTGTAGCAAATCTAACAGATAAAACATATACACTTAAAGTTGCTCTTGGCGCAATATTTGCTATTATGCAACAGAAAAATAGCGGTGGTTTGATAAGATTGATAAAATAAACTTTTATTAACAACACTCTCCTTTCCTAGCCTCCGTAGAGTTTAGCCGTGAGGTGTACGAGTTTGTTAAAACAAACAAGGACTCTAATTGTAAAACAACAGATAATGGTTGATGAGTAATGTCATCAGCACCTAAGAAATGACAGGGCATGAGAAAACTTAGGTCGAGGAAGCCTTACCCTGGTATATAATTACTAAGCTATAATACGAAAGGTTATAGTGGCAAATGTGAAAGCATGAGGTATAGTAAAAAGATTATATACAAAGGCAGAGATTCGCAGCCGACAGATCTAAACAATATAACATTGCACGATCTATGTTCATCGAGCATAAGGGTTGTATGGTCAATTATGATTGTAAAAGTGTGCTCAGGGGAGATAGAGAGATGTACTCTAAATAAAGTATTAAAATTGGGATACTTACATCATTATTTATTATGTTAAAAGAGAGGTATAATAAATAACCAATTATATGAAAAAGAAACACACAATAAACAGAGAATAATATAATAGAAGGGACTGTCGTGATGACATACCTTATATATATATAATGAAAATGTTAATAAATTTTTCTTATTTTTGAAAGGATTGATAATATGGATAATTCAGAAACTATAAAGAAAAATATTCGTACAATAAATCCAATATTTACGGATGAATTATTAAACTTATTATACGAATATCTATTTTTACGACATTCGAGTGAATGTTTAACAAGTTTACAAGATATAAAAGAAGATATTTCTTTAAAAAATAAAATAAGTGAAGTTACACTTTCAGCTATTAAGAAGTAGTTCTTTTAATACTTCTTTCATTGTTGTAAGCATATTATCTTGTGCGGTTTTGATACAGGCAAGATAAGGGATATTATTTTTTATAATATCATCCTTATCTTTTAATGCCACTTCATATCTTTCATAATTGTTTGCAAATTGAGAAGCTATATCTTCTTGATTGTACATAATTTTTGAGAATGCTTCATCTACTGTTTGTTCTATTTGATTTTCAGTTAATTTATTCATTATATTCATCTCCTTGTAAAATAATATATTTATATATTATCATATTTGATATAGAATAACAGTCAGAACATCTGTTTTATGTCAATAGAATATAAACTGTTCGTATTTCGAACAATGCCTTTACAAAAATTCTGATTTATGCTATCTTCAAAATATGAAAATTTTAACATTTTGGAGGTAAAAATGGACAGTACGTTAAAAACACGTTCACTTCAGTCTCTTGTAGGTGATTTAAAAAGAAAAAAAATTTCTTTATCACATAAATTACAACGACCTGAAAATCAGTGGGATCGCAAGAAAAAATCAGAATTATTAGATTCATTATTACGAAAATATCCTGTAAACCCAACTTATTCAATTGTTGAAGAAAATGGCACTTTAGCAATTATTGATGGTGTTCAAAGATTATCAACTATTCGAGACTATCTTGACAATAAATTTGCTTTTTCAAAGGATATGGATGATATTATAATAAATGGGTCAACTAAGAATTTATCGGGATTAAAGTTTGATAAATTGGATGAAGAGACTCAGAGAGAGCTTCTTGATGCAGAATTATATATTTATAAATTATTTGATTATACTGAAAAAGATATTCGAGAGATGTTTCGTAGACAAAATGCTGGAAAGCCACTCACCAATAAACTTATGCGTGTGGTATATGAGTCAAACGAATTAAGTGATGAAGTTTATTCTCTCATTGACCATCCTTTTATATCAAAGGTAACTACCCCTGCACAGCATAAAAATGGAACTGACAGAGATTTAATTATTCAAACTTTAATGTTATTGGTAACTTCTAAAGATAATAATTTTACATCTTTTAGAACAAAAGATATTGATAACTTTGTTATGAATTATGCAGATCAGTATCTTGACAAATTAAAGGATATCTCCAAGTCACTTGACATGTTGGATGAAGTTTTTGAAGAAAAAGTTAAAATCCCTGTTACTTCTATCCCAATGATATTGTATGCAGTATATGAAGTATTAGAAAAAGATAAAGATTTTGATGCATTAGTTGAAATCATCAAAGAATTTTTGGAAAGCTATGATTCTAATGATGAATATAAACAATATGTTCAATCAGGAACTGGTAGTCAAGAAAACGTAAATGGTAGATTTCAATATTGGAAAAATATTGTGGAAAACTTATAGAACTTGTGTATTGATTGATGTATTTAGGAGAGTGCTTACCACTCTCCTATTTTTGCAAAAGTCTACTATATTGATATTAAAAATTGATAGCTATTAATCAATTCTAAGAACATATTTATTTATTTTTAAACGTGGATTTGTTATTATAATAGATTTATAAACAAATGTTCTGATAGAAATATGTCAATTATTGGTATATAATGATTGTGATAATACTAATGATTGGTGGTACAATATGGCAAGAAATTAAGATAATAAATATGAAAACATGTTTAGATGGATGTCAAATAAATTAAGAATCCAAGATAGATTCAATAGAAACAATCAAATTCATGTGAAATATCCAAGAGGTGCAATTTATGCTTGTTATCTTGGTGAAAATATTGGACATGAAAAAAGCCGACTCGAAGCAAGACCATGCCTTATTGTTTCTAATAATCGTATAAATTATAATGCAACCAATATAATTGTGATTCCATTGACGAAAGAAATAAAATATAAAAATGATGAAACGAAAACAGAATTAAAATATGAATGGCATTATGTTTTAAAAAAATCAAAATATAATAAATTAAATTATGATTCTGCTGTACAATGTGAAGATATCCGCAGTGTATCAAAGGCAAGAATGGGAAGATACATTTGCAAAATAAATGTTGACGACATGGATGAGATAAGAAAAAGAATAAAAAAGACTTTACAAATTTGAGAAAATAGCATATACTATATATCAACAAAAGTATTTTTATTTTACTCATCTTCTACCTCTGATTGTACCTATAGGCAATCTGCTTTACAGTTATTCTCAAGAGATAGTTGCTCATGAGTCTATGATTAATTTGATTTGGGATGGCATAATCCCACACTATGATATTTATTTTTGTTATTAAAAGAGATACCAACTAGGCATCTCTTTTACTTTATGCAAAGCAAAAGATTCATCTTTCGACAAGTCTTTCACTATTCTTCTCTCTCATCACCATTTATATCCACAATTTTTGCATCTCATACTATTTCGTACATCAGAACTAAACAATCCAAACATTGCACCACCAAATATCTTCTTTCTTACTGAGATTTTTTCAATATTAGGTGATCCGCATGTTGGACATTTAGGAGCAAACTGTTGTTGTCTCTCCTTCTGCTCTTTAATTTGATTAAGCATCAATTGTTCTTGATATGCTGGTGAATTTTTACCGTATAATCTCTCGAATTCTTCATATTCTTGACGAATTTCTTCTTCTGTACGTTTTCTACCCGCTTTCTTACCAGTAAGTTTTTCATACTTGTCATAGCGATAGTAATAATAAAAACCTGGTTTTTTCTGTGGATTATTATACATATTGTATAATTCCCAATCTAATTTACCAGAATGTTCTATTTTATAGATAAGTTGTTTATCATATTCATCTTTTTCTTTTTCAGACATTGCATCGTATTCTTTACCTGTCACATAATCGTTTGCGATATTACGATTGCCACACCAAGTACAGTGCTCATCTAAACTAATTTCTGTGTGATATTTAGAGGTATCTGACCAAACTAATCCACATCTTTCACAATATCTCATACTTGTCTCCTCTCTTTATAAAGTGTAATATAATATATTATATCGTTTTATAGACAATAATTCAAGAAATACAATTGTTAGGAAGAAAATTTCTTGATAATTTGGGAATTACTGAAAAGATAACAGGTCAATCAGCAATAGTACAACCAAATATTAAACCTATTGTAGACACAAATGATTGGGATGCTTTTGTAATTGAAATGAGAAAGGCAGAAAACGATCCTGTGAATATTGATATATACTTAAGAGAACATGGGCTTGAAAATGTTGCAGGATTAAAAGATTATTTAGTAAATACCACTGCTAATGACCTTGATCCTGGTAGAGTCAACAATATGATAATGCAGCAGAAGTATACTAATATTGCTTCTTCTGCTAGTGGTTTTAAAGGTGTTAGTGCTGCAATTCAAGAATATAACAATCTCGTTAGGAATGGTTCAAGATACCAAACGACATTTTTAGGTGCATTAGAATCTACTAATCCAAAATTAGCAACATATTTAAAAGGGTTAAACAACGTTGATGGAACAATGCGTGGGTACGCCGCTTCGTTGGTAGCATCGACAGCTAAGACTTTTACACTACAAGCTGCAACAATGGCTTTAAATATGGCTATGGGAACTATTATAAGTATGGGGATATCTGCTGTTATATCAGGAATTACTACGGCTTATGATAATTGGGTTCATAGAATTGACAACGCAAAAGAGGCATTGGAACAATCAGTAGATGCATGGAAAGACTCTCATGAAAAGGTAAAAGAATTAACATTTCAGTTAAAGGAATGTCAAGAACGTCTTGTTGAACTGCAAAAATTATCTAATTCAGGTAAAATTACAGTCACACAAAAAGGTGAACTTGAAAGATTAAAAGAAACAAATAAGCAGTTAAAAATAAAACTGGCTTTACAGCAAGCTGATGAAATTAAAAATCAAAAAAATGTTATATCGAAGAATAAATCACTTTTAAATCAATCAGTTGAATCCAGATATGAAAAAGCTGGTATTAGTTTTATTCCTCAAATTACACCTATACAAGACATATTAGAATCAAAAAAAAATGGTACGTATGGTGGTAAGGATGTATCTTTGGTTCATGAGTTTAAAAATGCGCTAAATGAATATGATAAAATTAAAAAACAAAAAAATAATAAAGATATTTCTTCAAAAGAATTTTCAAAGGAATATAAGAACATACAAAAAGATATTGATAAGTATGTAGAGCCAATCAATACCTCAATAGAAGCATATGAAAATCTTGTTAATGCAGGAGTTAAATTAAATAAGCAAGACAAGGAACAATATAATTCATTAAGGAAATTGCAGGAACAATATCTATTATTTGTATATGATATCAATCAAACAACAGAAGCCTACGATGCCTTATCTACATCTCAAAAAAAACAAGTTGCTTTAGAAAAACTTCAAAAACAGGGTTTAACTTCAAAGCAAGCTCAATCTGTAGTTGGTCGTATGTCTAACAGTGATCTTAAGAAATTTAATGAAGACACTCCTAAATTCAAAGCTCCAAAACAATCTGATTATAAAACTGCTGAAGAATACGGAAAAGCATATTATGAAGCAATGGCTAAAGGTTGGAACGAAGCTTCTAACTCAACACAGGTGAAAAAATCATCATTCGATTCCGCATGGTCATCCCTCAAGGATTCAGAACAAAAGAAATTCACAAACCTTGTTAATTCAGGAAAACTTACAGCAGAATCATTTAATCAGTTAGGTAACTCAGCAGAAACACTAAAACAGACTGGCTTATCAGTTGAATCGTTATGTGATAAAATTCGTGACCTTGTATCACTAGAACAAAAGTTACGTAATATGAGCACAGCTTTTAAAAAGGTAGGGACTGCATATAAGGATTTTAAAAAGAATGGTTTTGTCTCATCATCTTCTTTAAATAGTATGTCTGATGCGTTCAAGAATTTAAAGGGGTACTCACAGTTTTCTAAAATTGCTGGTAATAAAAAGTCAAGCAAAAGTGATATACAAAATGCGTTTAATGATATTACATCAGAATATCTTAATACCTATCATGTTTTAAGTGGTTTGACGGATAAAACAAAGGATAAGATTATTACAGCACTTCGAGATGCAGGTATAACAAACTCAAATGATTTAATAAAACAGTATGAAAAGGTTCACAATACAAACACAAAGTTATTAAACGCATCCGAAAAGAATTATATCAAGTATCTTAATTCAAAGGGAACAAATAATGAGATTACGAACAAAAAGATAACTCAGATGAATGCCGAGTTAATAAATGCTCTTGGCAAACAGTATAAAACTGATTATAATAATTGGCTTAAACTCATTCAGGATAAGATAAAGGCATATAATGCATTTGTTAGTGCATATAACAAAGCATCGTTAGCAGGGCAAACAGCGTATGAAGGTGGAAAAAGTGAGAATAATAAAGCACCTGTAAGAGATAATAAAGGTGTAAAAAGTGGTGTAAATGCAATCTTAAAGAATCCGCAGGCTGCTGTTGAAGCGGATAATATTAAAAAGAGTAAGCAAAACTATGATAAGAAGAAAAAGCAAGCAGATAAAGCTAAGAAGAAGTTACAGTTAAAACTTGATAAGATAAATGCTGATTATACTGCCCAATATAGTCCTACATCTGCATCTGGAAGTGGTACAGGTTCAGGCTCTAAATCCAAAGATAAAACAAAAGCCACAGCCCAAATCTTTGACTTCATAGAAAGACGCATCAATAAACTTACAAAGACTATTGATTATGCAAAAGCAAAAATGGAAGCTCTGTTTAGTGTTGGGGCAAAAAATAATCAGTTGGATAAGGCTATTAAAAACACTACCAATCTTGTCAATGCACAGAGAAAGGCTGCTGAAAAGTACCAAGCATATGCAAACAAGTTAGCAGGTATTGCAACAAAAACCACAAAGAAAACTGTCAAAGTTTCATCTGGCGTAGGTGATAAAATTGTAAAATCAGCTAAGAAATATGTTGGAAAGTTAAAATATGTTTGGGGAGGTACAAGTCTTACAAGCGGTGCTGACTGTTCAGGATTTGTACAGCAAATATTTAAAAAGTATGGAATCAATCTTCCACGAACATCAAAAGAACAATGGGCTAATACGTCAGGTAAAAAGATAACCAATAAAAAAGACCTCAAAAAAGGTGATTTGGTATTCTTTGGTGATGGTGGCAAAGCTTCAAATATCCATCATGTAGGAGTTTATGCTGGTAATGGTAAGTTTGTTGAATCACCATATACAGGTAAAAAAGTTAGAGTTAGTAAGCTTTCTAGCAGAAATGATTTTGTTGGTGGTGTTAGAGCCAATAAAGTTGCAAATGCTACAACCACAAAGCAGATTAAAGTTAAAGGCTTAAAGAAATCAGAAGTAAATAAATATATTAAGCTTATTAAAAATGGTTCTCTTACAAAAGATGCTATAAAATCTATTAAAAATGAAAAGCTGAAAACTTTTATTGAAAATTATCAAACATATTATGATAAAGCTCAAGAAGTAAAGAAGGCAGTTCAGGAAAATATTACATCTATTGTAGAACTTAATAAACAAAAGCTTGATAATATTACATCACATTATGATACTCTCATCTCAAAGATTGAATCTACAACATCAAAGCTTGAAGCACAGTTATCCGTTCAAAAAGCAGTTAATTCATTGTATAACAACGGTGAAACAGGTAGTGCTTCTACATATAAGAGTCTTCTTACAAGTTCATCATCTGAAATCAATAAATATATTGCTGAGAAAAAAGCATACGATAAGGAAAGAAAGTCTGCACGAAAGCAACTCAATAACAGCTTAAAGAAAAGTGGAGTTTCTAAATCTCAGAGAAAATCTGCTCTTGCTGATTTTGACGCTACTACAAAAGCTCAGATTGATAACTTTAACACAAGTATTTTCAACGCTGAATCTAAGTTGTATGAATATGCACAGTCACTTGCTTCTCTCCCATGGGATAAAGCAACAGCAAAAATTGAAAAGCTTTCAACCACATACGATATTTTACAGGCAAAATTATCAAATGGAACATCTGTTAATGGTAAAAATAAAATCCTTGACAAGATAAACGATAATCTTGACGACCAATTGTCTGAAAAGAAGTCTGCTTTAAAGAAGGATAAACAGAATGTAAAAAGTTCTGCACTTTGGATAAACAAAAATACAAAAATTAAAGTAACTGCAGGAAAGCTTATTTCAAAAGATAAACTCACTGCAATAAAAAATATCTATGGTAAAGATTCTAAACAGTACAAGGAAGCTGTTAAATATAACAGTTATGTCAAAGCTTTACAAAATAACCAAGCTGATTATAACAAGTCTGTTGAAGAGAATAAAACCAATAAGGCTGAAAACTTTAAGACACAGTTTACAAATATTCAAACTGGTTTTGAAAGAAGTATTTCTGATATTGAAGCAAAATCAGACCATATTGAAAATGCAATCTCTATTCTTGAAGCAAAGGGATATAAAGCTAATGCTAGTTATTATGAAAAACTTGCACAAATCAGTGGTGAAACTATTGCTAAAAATACTGATGAATTGACAGCATTGAAGAATAAATTGCAGGAAGGTTTGGACAATGGAACAATCCAGGTAGGTACAGATTCTTATTATGAGATGGTCGATGCTATATCCAGTGTTGAAAAGAATATTGATGCTGCTACTCTCTCTCAGGAACAGTTCTTGCAAAAGGTTCGTGAAACTAACGCAGAACTTAAAGAACACGCCCGTACTGCAATTAGTGACTTAAACGATGAAGCTGAGTTTTATCAGGATATTCTTAGTTATAAGGATGCTTATGACGATAACGGAAATATGACTGACGCAGGCAAATCTAGGCTTGGACTTAGTTTGACAAAAATGAGTAATGATATAGCTTTGAATAACAAATATAATGAAGCTATTGCAGAACTTGATGCCTCATATGCTAAACATGAAATTGGTTACGATAAGTATTATACAAAGCGTAAAGAACTTGTATCACAGCAGAGAGAGTCAATCAAGAATTATTATTCTGAAGTAGATGCTATTAAATCTCTGATTGAAGAAGGTTACAATGCTCAGAAAGATGCGTTATCTGATTTAATATCAAAATATACAGATGCACTTGACGCTGCAAAGAATCTTCATGATTATGAGAAGTCTATCAAAGAAAAGACAGAGAATATAGATAGTATAAAGAAAAGAATTGCTGCACTCCAAGGTAATGATACTGAGGAAGCAAGACAAAAGATTCAGAAACTTCAAATCGACTTAAAGAAAGCTAAAGAAGATTTAGATGAAACTCAGTATGAACAGTATATCAATGATCAAAAAGATATACTTAATGAGATGCAAAATGATTATGAGAAGTTTGTAGAGGAACAGCTTAAAGATGTTGACGACCTTATCAGAAAGCTTATTGAAGGTGCAAAAGGAAACACACAGGATGTTCTTAAAGTATTAGAATCACTTGCAAATAAATGGGATATTGACCTTAGTGCTATTCTTAAAAATGATATGGAAAAAGGTGACTTCTCTTCCGTTGATAACAAAGATAGCAATGCTGTTGACAATGCGAATAAACATTATGACGAGGATAAGAAGAATGAGGAATATAACCCTCCTGCACCTGATGATAACAAATCCAATAATGAAGATTCAAAGAACACCGAAACTAAAAAGACATTAACAGATATACTTAAAGAAATTGCCGATGAAAACGCAAATGAAACTACGCATCAGATTCATGGTGTTGAAGGAAAAGACCAAAACGGCAATATGTGGTATAACAGACTGAGCACTGATAAAATAAACCAATTAGTATATGATAAAACTGGTAATGTTATTGAGGATTCAGCTTTAATGGATCTTGCTAAAAAATTGGGTATGGAGATTCCAAAGGGTCTTACAAAAGAGATGCTTTATTCATCATTGGATAAGCAGCCGAAACTTGCGCAGGAATTTAGAGATGCACTTTTTGAAAAATTGCAGGATATGGATTTTTCAACTGACATTGAGACATTATTAAGTGGATTTACCACTCCTACAGGAGAATCTAAACCTGCTGGTGAAAGTAAGACATATGCTGAACAAGCAAAGGCTGAAGCTGAAAGACAGAGTAAAGAAAATGAGACTAAGTATCTTAAAAAGATATTAAACAATCTCACAGGAAGTGCTAATGATACAAATAAACCACTTCGTAAAATCAAACCAGGCGAGACTTCTAAGAGTGCTTTAAATAAGAAGTTATCTGCTGATTATGGTATTGTTGTTAAATCAGGTACAGGTAATCATGGACAGAAATATATTGATATGTTTGCAAAAGCTATCGGGCTTATTGGTGGTGATGGATATGGTGAAAACGATGAAGTATATCAAAAACTTAAAAAAGAATATCCGCATCTTGGTTTCTCAACAGGTGGTGTTGTCGGTCAGTTAAACAAGGTTGCTACAGATAATGGTGATGATGGTTGGATTACTGTACAAGCTAAAGAAAGAGTTCTTACTGTAAGACAGAATAATCTTTGGGAAAAATGGACGAAAAACCTTCCAGAACTTGTAAATATAGCTGATTACTTACCTAGTATGTCAGAATATATGCCTAAAATACCAGATATGGCTACTAATATGCAAGTTCAAAATGGTAGAAATTCAGTAAATGTTGGTGATATTTCATATACGATGAAATTTCCTAATGTAACTGATCCAGCTTCAATGAAAGAAGCAATTAAGCAAGATACATCATTACAAAATCTTATGCGTGATGTAACAATCGGTCAGATGAAAAAAGGGAATAAGCTTGGTATGATGAAGTATTAGTTTTTATGGAGAGTGGCGGTGCTGCTACTCTCCTATGTTTAAGTTTGTTGTGACGGTTATTGAAAAATGTCGAAAAAGGTATATAATGGAAATACGATATAATCGTAATTCTTAGAAAGGAGATAATATGAAAATGGCAGGACAATATGTATTCCCAGATCCAGACGATCGTTCAAAGAATGACCCATGTATAGTTATTAGCAATAAAAAGGTGTTAGGTATATATAATCAGGGGCATCCCGAAGAGGAAAATATGCAGAAAGTTACTGATAAAGTACAGACTTGGATTACGGAAATGGCAAAATCTAGGGGATGGGATGATATAAAATTTGCTGGTGGTCAGTGCATTTTAGAAAATTTATTCCAGAAATAAACAAGTAAATACTTTTATTACCCACAAAGGCAGTCTAGTGAGATAATCGCTAGGCTGTTTTTCTATGCAAAAAATTAAGAAAAAAGGAGAAATCAATGTTTAGTAAAGATAGAAAAATAGAGATTTTAACTGCCGAAGTTGAACGCTTACGCAGAGAGAATAACATGCTCAAAGACCGTGATACAAAAGAGATTGCTAAGAAAGCTCAGAAAATCTCAGATGAATATATAAAAGAAACTCAGGACAATTTAGACGAGATTATAGAGTTAAAAGAAAAATATCATAAGTTGATTGATGAACTTGAGGATGTCAGGGAAGGTTATGAGAAAGAAATGGAGAGGTTTATGGGGGAAGTTAGAAAACCTAAAAGAAAATTTTTTCAATAGATAAAAATAACATAAGGAGGGACTTTGCCAATGGTGGCAACAGATTTTGAATTTAATGGAACTAAATTAACAGATGTGAATTGGAGAATTGTCAATTTTAACAATAGTGATGATAATGAAGTTGCTGGTGGTGGCGAAGTTACTTTCAATACATCAAAGGCAATAAATGGAAAACGTTGGAATTGTGTGGGGCGAAAATATGATACACAATACTCTTTTCCTGTTCAAATCATGAAATTTAAATGCCCTCATGAAGTTGGAGAAATATCTACAAGGGAACAAGCTTTTATTCACTCATGGTTGGTGAGATCTGACGGATATAAATTATTTAGATTTATGTTTGATGGATATGAAGATGTTTATTATAATGCACAAGTTGCACTACAATGGTATAAAATTGGTGGAAAAATTGTTGGTGCTACTCTCACATTGACTTGCGATGCTCCTTGGGGGTATTCAGATATTCAAACAGCAGATATAGTAACAAACAATCCTTTTAATCTCTACAATGATTCTGATGACTTAGGATATATTATTCCTGATGAGTTTGAAATCAACATTTCATCTGCTGGAAATTTGGAAATTAGCAACAACTTAGAATCAATTTATTCAATGGGAACTTATTCAAATATGCGAATAAATAACTGTAAATCAGGTGAAAATATCATCGTTAGTGGTTTAACTAAACAAATTTACACTAATAATTCAACACATGAAAAAACAATCGCAGATGACTATAATTATAAGCCTATACGACTCATAAATATGGATAATATGCGACAAAACATTATCACTGTTTCTGGTTGTAACGCTAATGTACATTTGACTTATCGCACAGTACGAAAGGTGGTGATGTAATTTATGCCAAATGTTTTTAAAGATAGCAATCTTTCTTTTCATTATAATAAAAATCTTGATAATTCTATAAATATTCCTAATATATACATATTAAACAGACGATTAAAAAAAATAGGTCAGATTGAAGATATTACAGAACTTGAAATTGTTACATCTTTTAACGAACCCAACGAAATTTCATTTGTTACTCACAAGTATATTAATAATAGAAAAAATTCCTTATGGAAATATATTAAGGATACAGCATTAATAAGTGTTGAAGGTTTTGGCATTTTTGAAATTGAAGCACCTATTACAGATACGGATTCTACGATTAAGAAAATACATGGACAAGATTTATGTGCAGTTGAATTAGGGCAAAGTAATTGTACTTTAGAAATAAATACAGAGGAAGATTACACTTCCACTGTCACTCCTGTCCTAGCTGATGTTAAACCTACTTTATTCTATAATGAAAACGATACTACTCATTCTTTATTACATAGAATATTAACATACGCTCCACATTACAATATTGGACATGTTGATGATAGCTTATGTGGGATGAATCGTGAATTGTCATGTAGTGATTCTTCCATTTATGATTTTTTAACAGGTGATGTTTCGGAAGCTTTTGGATGTATTTTTGTTTTTGATAAATTTAAACGAACTATAAATGCTTATGATTTAAAAGACCATTGTTTAAGCTGTGGTTCACATCATATTATTGGAACTGAGTGTCAGGATTGTAAAGCAAAAGGAAAGCCTGCGAATAATATTGAACAGGGATACGGATACAACTCTTCAGCTTATGTAGATACTGAAAATCTTGCAACTGAAATGACACTTACAGGTGAAAAGGATAGTTTAAAGAATTGTTTTAAACTTGAAGCTGGTGACGATACTATGACAGAAATGGTTGGTCAACGTCTCATAGGTGGCACAAATTATATCTGGACATTTTCTAATGAGATGTTGAATGATATGTCTGATGAACTAAGGGAAAAATATACAGCTTATACAAAACTTGTTGAAAGTTATCAAAGCAGATTTAATACTTTGTGGAATAATTTTAATGAATATACAAATCAAGTTTCTTACTATAAAGATAACAAATTTCCACAGACAGAAACAACTGTTACTACTGCTTCTGAAGCCTGGAATCTGATAAAAAAAGAAATCACATATGGTTGTATTGCGAATAAAAATACCGTTTTATCAACTTTATCTAAGAGTATTTTATACTATGCTAAATTACTTCTACCTGCTGATTACGGAGTTAAATTTGAGCTTGATTCAAGCGGTAATGATAAGACATCATACACTACAACTAATGACGGTGGATATAATGTAATTACATCGTGGACAGGTAATTTATATGTTTATAGATATAATTATACAGATGATAACGGGAATGATTTAGATTATATAAGAACTGGTGCATGGACTTTGCCCGTTAAGAAAGGTTATCAGAGTACACCAAATGCATCAAACGCTTATACAAATGACTATTATTATTATCTAAAACGTCAATTAGATTATGCCCTTGCTAAGTCTCAGACATATCTAAAGGTAAAACATGATAGTGATTATACAGACAGCGTATCAAATCATTTAAGTGACAAAGATTATTATAAGAATTTCTTCAAAGAGTATAATGTTACTTCTCTTCAATCTTATTATGATGCATATAATTCATGCTCTGTTATTTTAAATCAGTTAAATTCAACAATAGATCCAACTACAAAATATTTGCTTGAAAATGGTAGCGTGTCAAGTTTGAGTATCACAAACAAATTATTGAAAAAATATCAAGATTACGCAGATTATATATCTACTATAATTAAGGAATATCAAGGTTATGTAGATGATTATAATCGAAAACTTGAAGTTGTGAGTGATGAAATAACACAAATAAATACAACTTGTAATCTTCGTAGTTATCTTGGAGAAGAATTGTATTTTGAATTATTGTCATTTAAACGAGAAGATGTTTATAAAAATGAAAACTTTACTTCTAAAATGTCAGACAACGACACTGATTTATTAGCAGATATAGATGAATTTATTCTTGATGCGAAAGAAGAAATTACTAAAGCTTGCCAATTGCAATATTCTTGTACAGTTAGTTTAGGTAATCTTCTACTTGATAAAAATTTTGACTATGATAAGATTTATGAAAAATTTGCCCTCGGTAATTTTATAAGATTGTCAATTGATGACACTCCTGTAAAAATTCGTATTATTCAAATGACCTTTAAATTTGATGATGATATTGAAAATTTACCCGTAACATTTTCTGATGCACTTGTTGGTGATACTACAATTCGTGATTATCAAAGTATTATCAATGCTGCAAAGTCTATGGCAACATCGTACCAATATGTCGTTAAACAAAGTGATAAAAATAACAAAGATATAAAGACTGTAGTTGGAAAACTTATTGATCAAGGTTTAGCTGCTGTTAATGAGATGGTACAAAATGCTCAAAATATTGTAACTACCATCGACTCTCATGGAATTTTGGGACGAAAGTGGAATGACGATTTAAATGACTATGAGGATGAGCAATATCGTCTTATCAATAATGTCTTAGTGTTTACGAATGATAATTGGAATACGATTAATACCGCTGTTGGTAAAATCTATTATAATGGTGCTTGGCGTTATGGTGTTTTAACACCATCTTTAATTGGTAAAATGATAATTGGAGAAAGACTGGAAATCGGTAATAATTCAGGAACATATACTATTGATGATAATGGATTTAAGATTGTAAACGGAAATAATAAAATTTCTTTAAATGCAAACGACCCCTCATTTATTATATCTAAAAATAATTCTGATTTGTTAAAATACACTTCTAATGGTGGTTTGTATATTAAAGGAAACGGAGAATTTACAGGTGATATTTATGCTAACAATGGATATTTTAAAGGTGATGTAACTGGTGCTTATGGTACGTTTAGTGGAGATGTGCTTGTTGGCAATGATAATACAGGCGTACATTTATATTCAAATGGCTCAATGGCAATAAACGCAAATGGTGCTAGATTATTGGACTTTAATACAGATGGACAAAGAAAATTAACTCTTGGTTCTGGTGTTGAGATAAAATGGGCTAATATCAGTGATGGTAATGAAAATGTTACATCTATTACAGAAGATACTCTAAAAACTACAAATGTTATTGCCGAAAATTTAAAAGTTAAAGCTGCAAATATAGATGGTAGTTTAACTGCTGGAGATATTAATAGTACAACGGGTTCAATTGGTGGTTGGAAAATAAACGAAAAAAGTTTATATAATAACACATCTTCTACTTCATATATGGAAATTAATTCTGATGGTTGTATATGGTCACGAAGTAATAATAAAGCTGCAAGATTACTTGAAGGCAAATTTGTTTTTGGAAATTATGATGCAACAAATGGGTATAATCAGAATTCAGGATATGTGGATATGAGTGTTGATGGTATATTTGCTCGAAGTGTTGCAGGTTCACAAAATACAAGAAAAGATTATCTATTAAAGGTAGATACGAAAAATGATTATGTATCTATTACAGGTAGTACGGCTACTACTCCTGCCCTTCGTATTAATAACCTTGGTTCAGGGTTAGCAATGAGTGTATGTTGTACAGTTGGTGGTGCGGAATCTGATGCTGGATATTATATATCTATGTATGGTGAAAACGGTACGAAACATCGTACCGTTATCAGATGTGATAATGGTAAAGCAACTGATGCAAAGGTCGGTTACGGTAGTGTAGGAACTACTACTTTCCCCTGGGACACCGTTTATTCTACAAACGGTGTTTCAACTTCTGATTTAAAAGTAAAAAATGTAATTGGTGAAATTGATAAACAACAAGCATTAAATTTTATCAATAATTTAAAGCCATTAAATTACACTTTTAAAAATAGCGAAAACAAACGCATTCACATGGGATTTGGAGCGCAGGATGTAGCCGAAACAGTTAAGAAATTAAATATGGGTGATTTGTCTATATATGAAGCAGTTATTAAAGATGGTTCAGATGAAGAATATTATCGTGAAGGTATAGATGATGAAAAATTGTCATGGGGATTAAAATACAATGAGTTTGAAGCCCCTATGGTTGCTGCTATACAAGCTTTGCATGATAAAGTAATAAGTTTAAAAAATGAAATTATAGAATTAAAGAAAGGATTAAATTAATAATGGAAAAACCTATTCAGATTGTAATTGAAGATTTAAGAGAAACTATTGCTAAAGATATAAACGATACTAAACTACCTGCCTGTTTTGTAACACCTATTTTAAAAGATATTTATGAACAGTGTATTACCCTTGAAAAACAGCAATATGAACAAGTAAAAAGGACGTATGAAGATAGTTTAAAGAACAATACAACAAATAAGAAGGCAGAGTAACATCTGCTTTCTTATTATTTTTGGAGGTGATAATTTGAAACAATTAACACATGAAATAAACTTAAACATGACTCAGCCAAATAATTTTGAGTATGTTTATGCAATGCAGAGTGATTATGATTCTGAAATTGTTGTTGCTACCCTTTATGATGGAAATACTCTTTATACTATTGACGCTAACCAAGCTGTGTTGAATGGAGTTACTGAAAACGGAAATACTATTGTATATAATAATGTTACTATTGATTCTGACAAACATCGTATTTCTTTTCCTTTAACAAAAGAAATGTTGTTTGAATCAGGAGATACTCGTTTTGTAGTATCGTTTTTTGATACAATAAACAATCAGAGGAAATCAGCATTTCCTTTTATTATAAAAAGTGCTTCAGATGCAGAAGGAACATTACCAGTTTCTGTTTTAAAGAAAATTAGTGAATATGTTGCGGAAGCAGCAGCATCAGCTAAAGAAGCTAAAGAATCTGCTGAGAATGCAAAAGATAGTGCAACAAACGCTAAAACGAGTGAGTTAAATGCAAAGGATAGCGAAAACAATGCAAAGAAATATGCAACTGAAGCAAAATCATATGCTGTAGGTGGTACAGGCACTAGAAAGAATGAAGATATTCAAAATACACAGTATTATTATAATGTAATCAAAGAGTTGTTTGATCAACATCTTGAACAAATTTTATATTATACAGATTATGCAAGTTTTGAAAAAGATTATAATGCTGAGAAAATTACACCCAGAACTTTAGTCTTAATTGCGGAGGGTGGCGAAAGTGACAACGGTAATGCCACTAATCCTTATTGTGTAAATGTGACCCTTGCAAACAATATAACACGAGTTGAAACATCTGGTAGTCTAAAACAGTATATAAAGGCTCAAAAAACAATTGATAAAATAATAATAAATGCAAACTCAGGTTATTATTTTCCAGATGATTATGAGTGTATTGGAACTGTTAATGGCATTGTTATTGCTAAAAATAACGAAAATCAACTTAGTATATCTGGTAGTCCAACAAAAAATACTGAGATAACATTAATTGCTCCATCTAAGCAGGAAGAAGAAAAAGGTGAACAATCTGCTCCGACTGGTTTAAGTGATGGTGGTGGTAAAATAAATGGTACTACTACTGCTATGGAATATTCAAGTGATAATATTACATGGAAAAATTGTTCTAGTGGTAATACAACTGTAGAAGCTGGAACTTATTATGTTAGATATAAAGAAACGGATGAGTTAAAAGCAAGTCCTTCTATAACTGTTGAAGTATCGGAAAATGAAGTTATTATTCCTGAAGGTGAAAAGATTTATTTATATAACGAGGGTGATGAATGCAACTCTTTATCTGGTGGATGGCAATTTTACATACTTTCTCAGTCAGGCACAAATCAAGATGTTAATTCTAATATTTTACAATTCAACAAACAAAGCGCAAGCTTAACTATTTGTCGAACAGAAGGTGGTAGCCATAGTGGTTATGATTATATTGAAATACAATCCACAAATAATTGGTCTTCTATTCTTAGTAAAACATCTCCTTCATATCTTGTTATTGAATATACTTATTCTCCAAATAATGTTTCAGATTCTAACGAACAAAGTAATCAAATAAGTATTCTAATAAGTAACGGGATAGGCTCAACAGCCTTTGGTGGTACGGTATTAAATAGAGTTGAATTTAATCCTATTTCATCACTTAATAAAATTGATATAGTTAATCAAGATAAACTTGTCTCAAAAGATAATGGTTATATGGTAATAGGGTGCATGATGTCATCTTTGCAAGCATATGAATTGCAGATTAAAAAAATTTATCTTATTAAGAAATCATCATAACGAAAAGGAGAAATGAAACTATGATTTTATGGATAGATAAAAACAGAACAATCGTTACAATTGACACTGATACTCCTCTCGCTACTATCTTAATGGATGGTTTAATGTCTAAAGAAGATAAAAAGAAATTAAATAGTATAGCTGAAGGTGCAACAAAATATATTCATCCAACATATACTCCTGCTACAAGTGGTTTATATAAAATCAGTGTAGATAATACAGGTCATGTTAATTCTACGAGTGCTGTAACTGCGGATGATATTGGTGCTCTTGGTATATCTACAGAAAAACATACTCATGTTGTAGCCGATATTAAAGATTTTCCTTCATGGTCAAAAGCGGCAAGTAAACCAACTTATACATGGAATGAAATTATAAGCAAGCCAAAAATTCCAACAAAATTATCTGAACTAACTAATGATAGTGGTTATGTCACCACAGACACAGATACATGGAAAGCTAATACGGCAGACAGTGAAGGTTATGTTCAAAAAGGCAAAGGACATCCTAATCAAATTTGGAAGACTGATGAAAATGGAAATCCTGCATGGAGATCTGCTGAAGCTGAAATTGGTGTTATAGATAATTGTACAAGCACAAGTAGATCTTCTGCCCTTTCTGCCAATCAAGGTCGTATAATTATGGAGATTATAGGTAATGTTGGAGAATTGGTTGATTTAATCAATAGAAAGGTCGTGTGATTATGGGTACGATTATAGATAAATTAACATATACCAAAAAAGCAGTCGATGATATACAGGCTGCAATTATTGAAAAAGGTGTAGAGTGTGCTGACTCTGTGCCTTTAAATGATTATGGAGATAAAATTCGTGGTATTAAGATTCATGAGAAGCCTACATTTTGTCCGTGGTATGATTTAGGTAATGTATATTATGGTTTTGACGAAAATGATATAAAATATACTACTGAGTTTAAGTTGTTAGATAAATCACAGATTGATATTAAAGAATATATTTATACTTAGAATAGGAGGTTATAAATGGTTATACGAGCAAATTTTTCAGGAAATATTACTGAAACAGAAGATTTGAAAGGTTCGACCACAGAAACTATCGCATTACCAGTTAAAGCAGAAACTGAAACTTATAATTTTACTCATCTTCCATTGTGGTCGAAAGTATTTTTGCAAGCAATTTATCAGATATTATTGGATGGTGGTTATAAACCAATATTAAATGAAGCTGATTATTCTATTACTGTATTAGATGGATTTAAGTTTTATGTGTTAGGAACACCCGGTGGTGGTTATATGTCTAATTGTGTTCAGCCAGGAATTGTAATACATGGTACTACTCAGATGATACAATATTATAATCCTTGTTGGTATGCTATAACAAATAAAACACAAACAGGTTATAATTTTACCTTAACATTGCGTGGATCAGAAAATGTAGTTTGTATAGATGGTTTTAGTGAAAATAATTCACAGAGTACATATGGTGTTATATTTTTAGCTAAAGCAATTCATATAGCAACAAAAAGAGAATATTTTATGGTAAATCTCTATGCAACTTATCAAAATTATTTTATAGAAAAGAATAATTTATATAATATTATTTATTCTTCTAATTGTTTATTACCTACATTATCATCTTATGACTCTGATTCTTTAAAATATGATTCATACGATCAATTTTATGGAATTGGAAAAGGATATAATAAAATTCCATTATTAACCACCCATTACGATTTTATGATTAAAGATATGATATATACTGATCAAATGATAAAACAAGATGAATATTATAAAATTGGAAATGAGATATATTATGCTAATTATATTTATAATAATGACTATAAAATTTCAACCGATCGTTTTTTATACAAAGTTGATACTGTAGTAGCTTCTTGACATAGAATTTAAAATTATGTTATTATAAGTATGCTTATCTATACGTTATCCGTGTATAGATAAAAGCTATTTTCATTCAAATAGGGATAGTTGAGTGTTCTCCCACTCTTCTATCCCTATTTTTTACGATTTTGATTCAAATTTTTCTTTTAATTTAAGATACATTTCATACATCTCTTGGTCTGACACTTCTTCTTTTTCCTTATAAGGTTCAAGAATTGCTTTCGAGGGAGTTACTATTGTGCTAAGAGCCTCTTCTGTTGCATGGGTATAAATATTTTCTGTTCTTATTGCAGTATGTCCAATTGCCAATGCTGTATTAACTACATTAGCTCCTTTTGCAGTGTTTGCAATTGTATCCATTGTATGTCGTAATGCATGTAAGCATAATCCTTTCTGATTGCCATTTCTCATTAGTCTAACATCTCGATCTATGTTAAGTTTATCACACAAATCTTTGAAACACATTTCCATACTAGATAAGCTTCTTGGTTTAGCTGTTCTAAAAGTAGGATAAAGTAAATTGTTCGGATTACCATATCTACAGTGTAATTTTGTTTGTTCAATCATATAATGTGCAACTTCTACACATAAATCAGACATCATTACAAAACGGTCTTCCCTATTTTTGGGAACTTTTGTATAGCTTTCAACTCCCTGTTCTGGATCATTGTTCTTAAACCTAAGAGCCTGGGCTTCCAATATATCAATTCTACGCTTTTCAAAATTAACATTATCTATTCGTAAGGCAGCAAATTCTCCTGCTCTTAATCCAGTTTCTAATAGAAACATTACAATAGCAGGTGTTTGTCCCATATTATTTTTGTATGCATAATAAAATTTTTGTATATCTTCAGAAGTAAATACTTTTTTTCTATTTTTAATTTCATCATCTCTCTTCTTATCATACTCATCTGCAATCTCTTGTTTTATGATTGTTTGGTCAGCATAATTTTCTTTTAAGAGACTTTTTTCAACTAACCATTTACATAATCGTCTAGTCAACTGTATTGGAATAGAGCACGTCTTCTTGCTTTTTAGAGCAAGTATTGTATCATAATAATCCTGAAATACTTTAGGATTAAGCATTTGTAACTGATAGTTGGATATTGGTTGTGAAAAAAAGTTGTTTTTTAAAGCACTATAATATGATTTATAACCTGAACCAGTTAAAGTGGGTGCTATGAGACTTAAATATTCTTTCATATATTCTCCAAAAGTCTTCGATTTATTGATTTTTGTATCATTACCTTTTTGGAGTTCTTTCTCCCATGCATCTTTTGCCAACATTGTGGTTTGGCGAAGTTTCTCTTCTGTTTCACTTTGAAGTTTTCTAGTTACTTTCTTTGTAGTATCTATAGTAAGTTTTCGCTTGAAGCGTTTTGGTTTGCCAGTTTTAGGATTAAGATATTGAGATTGAATCATACATTCACATTCTCTGTCATTTACCCATCTTATGCTTCCCTGTCCGTTTTCAGCTCTTTGTCTCGCATTTGCCATAATATTACCTCCTATATGTTTATCACTTTTATAGGTAACTATCACTCAAAAATCGAAAATATCACTTTTCAAAAGGCTTAAAAAATCAAGTGATAAAGTGATATTTATAAGTGATATTATAGCAATTATAAAACGTCACCAAACACATTACAATGTAAATAATTACCAAAGTTCAATGTGTTTAGTGACGTTTTATTGTGTTTTATGCACTAATATATGATGAAATTTAGAACTTATTTATAATTTACAATTTTTCCAAAATCAGCTTTAAGGCTTGCTCCACCTACAAGACCTCCATCAATGTCAGGTTTTGCAAGTAATTCAGCTGCATTTCCTGCATTCATAGAACCGCCGTACTGAATACGAACAGCGTCTGCTGTAGCTTCGTCGTACATTTCTGCTACACAGTCACGAATTCCCTTGCACACTTCCTGTGCCTGGTCAGATGTAGCTGTCTTTCCTGTTCCGATTGCCCAGATTGGCTCATATGCAATAACCATGTTTTTAACCTGGTCTGCTGTAATTCCTGCAAGATCAGATTTAATCTGAAGACGAATCCAATCCATTGTAACGCCCATCTCTCTCTGCTCAAGTGACTCACCGCAGCAAAGAATTGGTGTAAGACCTGCTTCAAATGCTTTCTTTACTTTCTTGTTAAGTAAGCAGTCACACTCTTTGAAGTAATCACGACGCTCTGAATGTCCGATGATAACATATTTAACACCTGCATCTACGAGCATTGCTGCAGAAATCTCACCTGTGTAAGCGCCGCTCTCTTCAAAGTACATATTTTCAGCACCTACTTCTACATTTGTTCCCTTTACAGCTTCTACTACAGGAACAATATCGATTGCAGGTACACAATATACTACATCAACATCATCATTTTTTACTAAATCTTTTAATTCATTTACTAAAGCAACTGCCTCACTAGGAGTTTTGTTCATTTTCCAGTTGCCGGCGATAATTTTCTTTCTAGCCATTTTATCCTCATTTCTATGCCATCAATCTACAAACAATATAAATTAATGGCATTATTATCAATAATCTTTATTATATTTTTTTCCTGAACTGCCGTTCAAGAAACGGTCAACCCGGTCTTTTATTTGTCGTCTGCTGCTACAACACCAGGAAGATCTTTACCCTCTAAAAACTCAAGTGAAGCTCCACCACCTGTAGAGATATGTGTCATCTTGTCACCAAAACCTAACTGATTGCAAGCTGCTGCTGAATCACCACCACCGATAATTGTTGTAGCGCCTTCAAGTTCAGCCATAGCTTCTGCTACTGCAATTGTTCCTTTTGCAAAGTTTGGCATCTCGAAGCATCCCATTGGTCCATTCCAAACTACAGTCTTTGCACCCTTTACAGCGTTTGCAAAAAGTTCTGC